>OGEI01000270.1_pt1 | contig 38442 bp, 31 predicted proteins | sample 1570631 | NCBI WGS metagenome assembly OGEI01 (sample SAMEA2582139, study PRJEB24529) | metagenome | biome: Human gut stool | place: China | collected 2011
CCAAGATTGTAAAGGTTCAGCAACTGGCTTTGAAGACGGGAGCTCCCGTTATCGCTTTGAACGATTCGGGGGGTGCACGCATACAGGAAGGGGTGAACAGCTTGGCCGGATATGCCTCCATCTTTTATCAGAATACCATTGCATCAGGTGTTATCCCCCAGATTTCCGCCATTTTGGGGCCTTGTGCCGGAGGCGCCTGCTATTCCCCGGCACTGACTGACTTTATCTTTATGGTGAAGGAGCAGAGCCACATGTTTATCACGGGTCCGGATGTGGTGAAGACCGTGACTAACGAGGAGGTGGGCAAGGAGGAACTGGGTGGTGCCCAGACTCACAGCGGCAAAAGCGGTGTGACCCATTTTATGTGCGATAATGAGGAGGAAACGTTGATGAGTATCCGCGAATTGCTGAGTTTCCTGCCTTCCAACAATATGGAGGATGCGCCGCTGGTTCCCTGCAACGATGACATCCATCGTCAGGTGGAGGCGTTGCAGACTGTCATTCCCGAAGATCCGAACATGCCTTATGATATAAAGGATATCATCGAACCGGTGCTGGATAACCAGTATTTCTTCGAGGTGATGCCTCACTTTGCTAAAAATGTGGTGGTGGGGTTTGGTCGCCTGGGAGGTCGTTCCGTAGGTATTGTTGCCAATCAGCCCGCCTGGCTGGCCGGCGTCCTTGACATTGACGCCAGCGACAAGGCTGCCCGTTTTATCCGTTTCTGTGACTGCTTTAATATTCCTCTGATCACTTTCGAGGATGTTCCCGGCTTCCTGCCCGGAACGGTACAGGAACACAACGGCATCATCCGCCACGGTGCGAAGATAGTCTATGCATACGCTGAAGCTACAGTGCCCAAGGTTACTTTAATTACCCGTAAAGCTTATGGAGGTGCCTACATTGTCATGTCCAGCAAGCCGACGGGAGCCGATGTGAACCTGGCTTACCCACAGGCGGAAATAGCCGTCATGGGTGCAGAAGGAGCAGTGAATATTCTTTACCGCAAGTCTGCTCCGGAAGAGAAAGCTGAGATCATCAAGGAATACGAAGATAAATTCTCCAATCCTTATCGTGCGGCAGAACGTGGTCTGATTGATGAGGTGATTATGCCCCGTGACACTCGTTACAAACTTATTCAAGCTTTGGAAATGTGTCACAATAAAAACCAAAGCAATCCGCCTAAGAAACATGGCAATATGCCTTTATGATAAAATCAAGATTCCGTCACAGATTGATCAGATTGACATCGGTCCAATTTAAGCAGTGGGTCCTCAATGGAAATAACCGGTGACAATCTGCGTAACCTGTGGCGGAAAAGCTTTTTATCTCGTCTCTTTGCTATTCTTTATTCAGCCATGCATTGATTTGTGTCTTGATTTCTTCTTGTGTGTCGGTGTCAAAGCTGCCGATACGGGTGGTATGGCTGCCGCCGGGTAACACATAAACTTTTATGTTTTTCTTGTTCTTCAGCCAAGTGACACCCGAAGCTGTCCAAGGATCATCGCCGCCATAAATATAGATCATTTCGGGATCATTCTCTTTCAGGAATTTTACCACCTTATTATATAGTGTCTTGTCAAATTTGAGATTTGACAGTTCGGGCGGTAACATTACCTTATGAAGATAGTCACGGCTGCTCTTTATCGTCAGATACTTTTTGAAAGGTTTGATGTCATATCCGTAATACCCCAGTTCTTTGGCCGCTTGCACATTAAAGGAAGGGTAGGGAGATTGTTCGGAGAAATAATCCGGTTCACAAATAGCCATGAAATGCTTGAATAGCGTGTGGTCATCGGCATTTGTTTCCGGAATCTTATTTACAGGAGTTCCCCATTGCCATAGGGCAAATGAGTATTCCAATACATTGAAGTCGTATACTTCGGCTATAGGAATGCGGAAGGTATATCCTTTATCCGAGCAATATTTTTCGAACATCGGCAGCAGCCGGCTCTTGCGTTTAAGTACTTCCAGTTGAAAGTTTTCAACTCGTTTACGGTTTTCGGGAGTCGAAACTTTATTGGCAATGAACGGTTCGTGACGGCCGTCCTCCAATGATTGGTTGAGGGGGGCTACGTAAGGTACGGAGATATCCACATCATCGGGAAAGTAAGTGCGGTAGAACATCGTAGTCTGTCCGCCTTTGCTGATTCCGGTAGCTATCCATTTCTCATCGTATAGTTGTTTCAAGGTCGTGGTTACATGATGCAAATCATACAGTGAATTTTCAACCGTGAGATAATCCCAGTTACAGGGCTTCGGCATGGACTCACCAAAATAACGGTATTCCACGAATACCAGATTGGCGTTGAATAATTTGGATAACTCTTCTTGATAACGCGGATGGGTGGCATAATGGGCGGCATAGCCTTCGGTAACCAGTACGGTAGGGCGGTCAAAACCTACATGCGAGAGAATAACCCTTTGCTTGAAATTCCCTGCTTCGGGGTGATGCGGATCCAATAGTTGATTAATGAAGAATACATATTTCTCCGGATAGGCATCACTTTGCATTGGTTTAATGTCACTGATGTCCGGAAGATTTTGAAGTCTTTTCTGTAATTCAGTGGGAGGAGCTGCGGCCTGGGCCATTTGTAAAGGCAATAAGATAGCCAGTATTGCCCATACCATAAAAGAGAGTGTGTGTTTCATCGTTTATAAATGGTTTAATAACTAATGGGCAACAAAAATAGTATTTTATTTCGATATTGTCGGGTAATCTTTTATCTTTGTGTTACTTAATAAAGCTGAGAAATATGTTTTTTCTTCATCGTATATGGAATTGGTGCAGTCGCTTCCGTCACCGTTGTGGTTACGGAGTACACTCTCCGTCTGATTTTTTTCTGATTACTTCTGTTGTTTATGAAAAATATCACTACTATGCTTATCGGGTATTGAAGGAAAGGGGATTTCCTGCTTATTTGCCACATTATCGAAGGAAAGTGAACCGTTTGCTATTCCGGTTGGTTAATTATTTCAGACCAAAGTCGTTGATTGAAGTGGGGATTGGTAATGGGGCATCCATAGGATATATGCGGGCTGCGTGTCATACTATGGACTCCGTCACCTTGAAAGGCAGGGATTGGGCAAAGACTTCCCGACAACTGGAGGAGAAACTGGCGGAGGTGCATACATTAGATTGTCTGCATATAGGGCATACTCCTTTTTATAAAGAAGTTTTTGAACTGGTACTTCCTTATGCCGGACCTCGTAGTTGCTTTATTGTCGGAGGAATTCATGAATCGAGGGAAAAACGGAAATGGTGGGAGCAAATTGTAGCCAGTGAGTCGACGGGTATCACTTTTGATTTGTATGACATAGGGTTGGTCTTTTTTGATAAAGCGAGATATAAACAGCATTATATTGTAAATTTTTTATAACCGGAACCATGAAGAAAAGCATGATATACACCAAAACAGGTGATAAGGGAACCACATCATTGGTAGGTGGTACCCGGGTGCCGAAAACGCATATACGGCTTGAAGCCTATGGCACAGTGGATGAATTGAACTCCTATTTGGGATTGTTGCAAACGTATTTGACGGATGAGGAGGATAAACAAATCATTTTTCGTATACAAAATAAATTATTCTCTGTCGGTTCGTATCTGGCAACGGATCAGACACAGACCAAGTTGCGTATGGAAAGTCGTATAGAGGATGAAGACATCCGGATGTTGGAGCAGGCAATTGACGTAATTGACAATGAACTTCCTCCTTTGAATGCTTTTATTCTGCCGGGGGGTGACCGTGGAGCAGCCGTTGGGCACATTTGCCGGACGGTGTGTCGCCGTGCCGAGCGACGTATTCTTGCATTGGCTGAAGAATGTGACATAGATGCCCGTGTAACAGCATTTGTCAATCGTTTATCTGATTATTTATTCATTTTGACCCGAAAGTTAAATCATTTAACTAAAACGGATGAAATTTTTTGGGATAAAAGTTGCAAATGAAATAATTTATTATACTTTTGCGGCTAATTAGAGAACGAAAGAAAAGTATTTACTTAAAAAATAAGAAAACTATGTACTGGACATTAGAATTGGCCTCGAAGTTAGAGGATGCTCCCTGGCCTGCTACAAAGGATGAGTTGATTGACTATGCAATGCGTTCGGGCGCTCCGTTGGAAGTAATCGAAAACTTGCAAGAGATGGAAGATGAAGGCGAAATCTATGAAAGTATAGAAGATATTTGGCCGGATTATCCGAGCAAAGAGGATTTCTTTTTTAATGAGGAAGAATATTAATAGCCTACAGATAGGTTAAATAATTGAATATCAACGCGATAAACAAAGATAATTTGTTTGTCGCGTTGGTGTTTTAAGGCCTTTTAAGGTGTTATTTGTTTGTCTAAATTACGGTTTTTCCTCTCAAAACCGGAGTTTGTTTGTCTAAAATACATTACCTTTGCTTCTCCTCAGGAATATTAAAATAGGAGGAAAAAGCATATGGGAAGACCAAAAAGACTATATCCGTTGGGTAAATATCGTCTTCGCACTCCGAAGGTGATAGATAAAGAGAAAGCCTATCCTATTGAGTTGGAATATACTTGGAACAGGCAAATAATCCGTAAGACTACAAATGTCTTTGTTAAAGTTGCGGACTGGAATCAGAACGGTAATCAGGGACGGGGTGAAATTCGTGTTAGTTATGGTAGTGAATTTAAACGGCTCAATCAACTCTTGTTATCACGTGTTGAACGTATAGATTCTCAACTGGCAGAGTATAACGAGAAACATCCTAATCAGATTACTGCTGATGTTATATCCGGTTTCCTCTCAGACAAACCTCTTTCACGTCGTGATCAAGGAAAAGATTTTGTTGAATTCACATTGGAGCGTCTTTCTTCCGATTATTCAAGAAATAGAATAGGAAGGAGTCGATATGAGAACGGAAGAAGTTGCATGAATATCTTCCAGACTTTTTTAAGAGCTACCAAGCAGGCGACATGTGGAAACGATTCTATCTATGTGGGTGATGTAACACCTGAATTGTTGGATAGTTATATTGCTTGGCGTAGAGAAGTCAAACAGAATACCGATGCCACGATAAACCATTCACTGACACCGATATTGAAAGCTTGTGCTTATGCATGTGAAATGAATATCATGGAACCCGCTATAAATGCGAGGATTCAAGATATGCGTATCATTACCAAAACTTCATTATCTGAGGAAGAGAGTGAATTTGACGGTAAGAGTTTGAATAAAGAACAAATGCAGGCTCTCATGGAATATTACAAGACCTGTCAGGAGCCGCGCAGAAAAGAATTTCTTGAAATGTTTTTCTTTGCTTTTCATGCTTGCGGACTTCGAGTTGTCGATGTAATGACATTGCAGTGGGGACATGTAAATTTTGAAAAGAAAGAATTGAGGAAGATTATGATAAAGACAAACAAACGCCATGTGATTCCTCTTACAGAGCCTGCTATACATATTTTGAGGCAGTGGCAAGAAAAACGTGAAGGCTGCCGCTATGTGTTTAATCTGGTAAAGGAAAATCTGGAACTTGATGATGAGGAAGCTCTTTATAAGGCTCGTAATAACGCAACCAAATGTATTAACCAGTCTTTGGCAGTGGTAGGAGAACAGATTGGGTTACCTTTCAACTTGTCAATGCATGTGGCCAGACATACATTTGCTGTGTTTGCTTTGAATAAAGGTTTGTCTATGTCTGTAGTCAGTCGTCTTCTTGGACATGGAAGTACGGATGTCACAGAGAAGGTCTATGCCCGCTTCCTTCCGGAAACACTGTCCTCGGAAGTGGCACGTCTAAAAGATGAATTTGCTTCACTTGAGATAATATAATTATCATTAATTTATAGTAGTTTGTTTTTGAACAAATAATTAAATGTGTTTTATGTTAAGAGTAATATTTTTGATTATTGGTATTTGTGTCATCATACTTGCTTTATCTTTTGTTTTTAAGAAACATGCAAGAACGATACTTTGGTCAAGTGCAATAACTTTATTCGCCGGTACTCTATTACTTATCGGAATTGGAGTTATAAATCCCGTTGGTGAGGATAAAACTGGTTCTGTAGAATTTTGGGGTGCTATCATCACTTTGATTTCTGGAGCAGCTTTAGCTTTCTGTGCGGAGAAACTAAAAGAGAAAAATAATGGGAAAATAACCGAAGTGAAAAATGAAGCACTCATTGAGGATTCTAAACAGGAGGAAAATCCTGTATGCAATGAAGGAGAGGTCGTTTTGCCGAAAATATTAGATACAGATACAGCCAGAAAAGTTTTTGCCAAGGCAATAGAAGCCGGATATATTACGGAATGTGGCAGCTTTTATAAATGGAATAATTCAAAGGTTCTTCTGGCATATATGTGTGGTAGGATATATTGTGGAGACAAACCGAATTATTCTAAAATAGAAGAAAAAACGTTCTGGAAATTCGGAAGACAAGATATGTTCCCAGATGCTGAATTAAAAGTTTTGTTTCAAATACAAGATTTGGGACAGTCAAGAGCTAATAGAAAAGATGCAATAGTCCCATTTAAATCAGAAGAAATAGATAAATTTTTTGAGTAGCAGGTGTGCTACTCTTTTTTATTCATTATCAGTGAGTTGCAATTCTAATCCTAACTTCATCCTAATACCAGTCCTAACATATCCTAATCTATCCTAACATCATCCTAACATGTTAGTCTAACTTATCCTAACTTTTAAGCCCCTAAGGACTTGCTAAATTCGCAGTGGTTACGGACGATGTGCACAATCGTACCGTGACAAATAACCCGGCTTAAGATCCGAATGTGCATAAGGAAGTTTAAGCCATAAAACTGTAGAATATGGCTGATGTTAAATTAGAAAAAACTCCGTGCGATCGAGAACTTATAGAAAAGATTCTCGCCATATTGGAAAAGCATGAAAAATTATTGCCGCAGTTTTTGTCAGACAAACATAAATTGTATGATAATAAAACTTTGATGGCAAAACTAGGGGTGAGAGAGAAGTATCTGAAGAAGTTGCGTGACAACGGTTATCTCGGCTACTCGCGTGAAGGTGATAAATACTGGTACACGCAGGAAGACGTGGACCGCTTTCTGCGTCGTTTCCATTATGAAGCTTTCGCTATTGGCGATGAACTTCCCAAACAGGAAGGAGGTGGTTATGTTTGATACTCTTCATTTGACCAACATGCTCCGTTTGGAAGTGGAAAGTATTCCGGAAACAGGTCTTCCATTGGATGCCTTTCCGGACAAAGTACAGGAGATTATCCTCAACCTTGCCAGATACGAAAATTTTAATGTGGAATATACTGCGTCTATTATTCTGTCTGCCGTTGCTACTGCAATAGGTAATTCTTGTCATATCCGTATAAAGGGAGAGTGGAAGACTTGCCCTTCCCTTTATATGATGTTGGTAGGTCGTCCCGGGCTTGGAAAGACTCCTCCCCTCGGTTTTATTTATAAGCCGATAAATGAGTATGATGACCGGCTGCATGAGAAATATAACGAAGAATACGATGAATATGAGAGAGCCATGTCAGCAGGTAAACACGGTACCGACGGGGAAGAGCGGTTGCTCAAAAAGCCTAATTTTATAACTACTGTCATTTATGATTCTACTCCTGAGGCGATGATGAATATTCATCAGCATAATCAGCGCGGAATAACATTGGTAGTTGATGAAATTCTGGCTTTGTTCAATTCCGTCAAAAGGTATAATAGCAAGAACAACCTCATTGAAGATTTGCTGACAGCTTATAGCGGACAGCCGTTAAAGATTATCCGCAAGTCAGAATCACGTCCTGTTCTAATCAAGAATCCATGTATAAATGTCATCGGTTCAGTACAGACAAATATGCTGCAGGAAGTCTTCCGTACAGAATTTCTTGCCAACGGATTGCTTGATCGCTTTCTGTTTGTCTATCCTAAAAACCGGAAGATATCCGGATGGAGACGGGAAGAAAGAAATACACTCCGTCCTGACATCATGAATCAATGGAGAACAATAATCAACAGAATTCTCAGTATCCCTTGTATTCTTGATGACAAAGGAACAACGGTAAATCCACGGATTCTTACAATGTCTAATGATGCGGAAGAATGCTTTTATGAATGGTATAATGGAATAATTGATGCAGTAAATGCCATTGAGGACGATGCCGATGTTGAAAGCCGCAAGATGAAACTCAACGGGCATGTAGCACGTCTTTCCCTATTGTTCCAGGTAATGAAATGGGCTGCTGATAGTGGCGATATGCAATATGTCGAACTGGATTCAGTGGAATCAGCAATCCGTATGATTGATTATTACGAGGAAACATACCGGAGGATTCAGGAAACCATTGTCACAAACAGTATTGGTGAAACGAAGGAAGCCTGGCTCTCCCTGTTAGGAGAGAAATTTACTTCTGGGGATGCAGTTATTGCCGGTAGAAAAGTTGATATGTCCAGACGATCTGTTTATTATGCGCTTGACCAATTGTGTCGGCTTCAGCACCCTCTTATAGAGAAGCTTCAGCATGGAATCTATCGTAAACTTATGACAGAAAACACTGATGCACCTTGCACTATTGCACTTTCATCCTGTCAAGATTCTGTGCAATCCTCTCAAAGTGCAAAAGTGCAGAGTGCAACAACACTAAAATCAGAGAACCATGGGTGAATACAGATTTCATTTACAGAAATATAAACCCGGAACCAAGACTACTTGTCCGAGTTGTGGTAAAAGCCGATGTTTTGTCAGGTATATTGATGAATTGGGCAGTATTATCTTTCCAAACAATGTCGGTAAATGTGATCATGAGAACAGTTGTGGCTACCACTATACACCCAAAGAATATTTCAAAGATAATCCTGATAATTTGGAAATGAATGTGGATAATGGTAAGCCACTGCTTTCAGTCTCTTATAAGTCTGTAGATAAAACGTCCGTTTGTATTACCCCTTCGTATATTCCTTCATCTTATGTGTTAAGGAGTCAGTCACATTATTCAATAAACCCTTTGTATCAATATTTCTGTCGCGTATTTGGTGAAAGTGAAACAAACAGGTTATTTGACATGTATCGTATAGGAACATCTGCAAAATGGGGAGGTTCAACAGTCTTCTGGCAGATAGATATAAATGGACAAGTAAGAACTGGAAAGGTAATGTGCTATAATGCCGAGACAGGCCATCGGGTTAAAGAACCTCAGGCTTTTGTCAGCTGGGCACATTCCGAGTTAAAGTTGCAGGATTTCCATTTGAAGCAGTGTTTGTATGGAGAACATCTTCTAAAAAAATCATCGTTTCCGGTAATGCTGGTAGAAAGTGAAAAGACCGCTGTTGTAATGAGTCATTTTATCTCCGATTATATATGGCTGGCAACAGGTGGAAAGAACGGTTGTTTCAACAGTGAAGCTATGCAGGTTCTCAAAGGCAGGGAAGTTACTCTCATCCCTGATTTAGGAGCAACTGAACAATGGAAAGAAAAGTCAGCTTTGTTATCAGGAATATGCAAACGGGTTGTTGTATCCAATGTCTTGGAATATACATCCGATGAAGAGCAACGCAGCCAAGGATTGGATATTGCAGACTTCTTTTTGTATTCACCATCAAAGAGGCAGATACTCCGTCAGATGATACAGCGTAATCCAGCATTGCAGTTGCTCATTGATAAATTTGATCTGGAACTTATTGAATAGTAAAGGAACTTGTTCCATGGATTTATAGAAAGTCCATAACACAATAAGGACTTTTTGCCTACAGGCAATAAAGTCTGGTCATTGTCTGGCATTACAGACTGGTTAAGGAGCAAGCTCCAATAATGAATAAACACATATTGGAAAGACATTTATGAATACAGATATAAAACAGGCCATGCATGTCGAAGCTGCGAAATCATTGAATGCAGCCGAGGCTAATGAAAACGAAAGACGTTGGAATGAAACAAAAATAGATAGGAAAAATGAGGATCCTACTAACCATTATGACAAGACTAGAATGAAGCTGAATTTTGAAATAGGTCCTGATGGAAAAATATATCCGTTGGGATATCATCCGAAGTCTCTTGATGTCAGATTACAGGAAAGACTTTCTGAACTTGGATGGAAACCATTTAAGCCTGACAGTAAGATTCAGCCGAATTGTTGTGCTCGATTCTTATTTGGCGGTAACCATGATCGTACACTTCAGATGGCTTTCGGCAGCCAGATTGTGAACCTGGAAAAGAATGCCGACAATAGTCATTTACGTAGATGTGAAGAAGTTGAGCTTTGGGCAAAAGATGTTTATGATTGGTGTTCTCGTCGCTATGGTAGGGAGAATATTATTGGATTTCAGGTTCATTTGGATGAAACTTCACCTCATATTCATGCTTTGATTGTGCCAGTGGGTGTACGCCCAAAAAGTGGGCGCGAATGTGTCATGTGGTCTGCTAAATTTGGGAAAGACAGGTATGAATATGGGAAAATATTAAAGGATATGCATACTTCTTTATATGAAGAGGTTGGAAGTAAATACGGTCTGGAACGTGGTGATAGTATTGAAGGTCGTAATGTAAGGCATTTGAATAAACGTGATTATATCCGAAAGTTGACAAAAGAGGCAAAACAAGCGGAGAAGGCTGTTAAGGGATTGCAGACAATGATGAGAAAGTTGGAGTCGCAGATATCCAGCTCTCAATCACAACTTGAAGAAATTGACAAGTCTTTGGCTTCTGGTAAAATGCTTCTTCGGGAATATGACTTTCAAAAGGCTAGGATACAGAAACAGATTTCAGAGTATCAAATCAAACTTGAAGACAAGGCATGTAAGCTTCATGAAAAAGAACAAGCTTTGGGCAGATTAACCAAAGATCTTGAGATGGCAGGTTCCGTAATACAGCCATTCCGTAACTATAAAGTTGATTTTGAACCGCCTCGTATTTCAGGAAAGGTTCCTTTGTTTGGTACTGACAAGTGGATTGAAACTCAGAATCAAGAAATAGCTAAACAATTTACTTCTACAATCTGTAAGTTAGAAACTCTTTATAGGAATGAAGCTGAACGCCAAGTAAAGGCTGCACAACATAATGTATTGGCAGACTATGGCGAACTTAATCAATTGAGAAGGGAAGTTAAGATGTTGTCTGAAAGTAATGATGATTTGAAATCAACTTTGGAAACAATACTTGACCAATTGTCTGTTCCATCTTTCCGTTCTCAAATATTTACCATTGCTGATGCGCTTTTAGGGGGAACACCGATTACTGTTTCTTCCGGTGGAGGAGGTTCTACTTCAGATCTTCCTTGGGATGGACGTAGGCCAGATGAGGAGGAAGAGACATATCGTAGGAGATGTTTGTTGTTTGCGGTAGGGGTGGTGAAGAGGCAGAATGGAATGAGAAGTTATAGAAGACGTTAGTCTATATAATTATGTTTGCTTGATACTTTCTACATTTATGTGTATTTTTGCACATAAATGTAGAAATGTTTTCTATGGAAAAGAAAGTATATAAAAATAGAATTCGTGTGGTGCTTGCAGATAAAATGGTTACAAAGACATATTTGGCAGAACAGCTTGGAGTGTCAAAGATGACGATAAGTAGATGGTGTACCAATACAACACAACCGAGTGCTCCACAGTTGATTGAGATCTCTCAGATATTACAGTGTGATTTGAAAGATTTATATGAACCATTTGAATAAACAGGAAAATGACGAAAAAGAAATATACATTTATTGATTTATTTGCGGGTATTGGTGGTTTTCATACAGCAATGCATTATGTCGGTGGTAAATGTGTTTTTGCCAGTGAATGGGACAAAAATGCACGTTTGTCTTATGAAGCAAATTATAAGGATATAGAACCTGAGCTTTTTCAAAAAGATAAAGATGGAAAGTATCTTTTTTTCAATGAAGATATAAATGATGCTATACCAAATGAGATTCCTGATTTTGATATTTGCTGTGGTGGATTTCCATGCCAACCTTTTTCTGTAGCAGGTTTAAAAAGAGGTTTTGAAGATACAAGAGGTACTTTGTTTTTTAGCATAGCTAATATTATAAAAGAGAAAATAAATGCAGGGTGTCCACCAAAGGTACTGTTTTTAGAGAATGTGCGTGGATTAAAAACGCATGATAAAGGGAATACTCTTAAAGTTATATTGGCTACGCTTGAAGAATTAGGATATGGTTATTCATTTGAAGTTCTAAATGCAAAATATTTTGGAGTACCTCAAAATCGGGAGCGTCTATTTATTATTGCATGGTATAAAAAACAGATAGATGTCGAGGCTTTTAAATTTCCATATGGAATAGCCGAAGATGGTTCTACAATATATGAAAAGGAAAAATTGAAAGATGGGACACTTTCAACTAAGGTCTCGGATATATTTGAACCATTAGCAACATTGGATTCACATTATACGATTAGTGATAGAATGTGGGAGGGACATCAAAAGAGAAAGGAGCGAAACAGACAAAACGGAAAGGGATTTGGCTATTCTTTATTTAATGCTGATAGTATTTATACAAGTACTATTTCTGCTAGATATTGGAAAGATGGAAGTGAAATACTTATTGACCAATCAGAAAAAGGGCTTAATCCTCGTGTTTTAACTCCTGTTGAAGCTGGACGATTGCAGGGCTATCGTATTTTAGGTAATGGTTGGGAACATCCAGAATGTGCAAACAATTTTAATTACAATAGTTCAAACATTGAATTTAAAATTGTAGTATCACGTAAAGAAGCATATCGGCAATTTGGGAATAGCGTTGCTATTCCTGTTATTAAAAGGTTGGCCGAGGAAATAGTTAAACAATTGATGTAATAAGATTATGAAAGATTTATTTTCGTTTTTAAATAATGCGTCTGATACTAGTGATTTTAAGGCAAAGTTGAGTGAAAGAGGAGGATTTATAACCTTTAGTAATTCTGGCAGACGTGGTGGAATTAAGTTCTTCCAAATAGGATTAGATAATATTTTGCAGACTTTAAAAGATATATTGAATCATATTGAAGTATTTAAAAACTTGACAAAATATGAGGAAACTCCTTGGAGAAATAATGGTTCTGAATATTTTACAGATCCGGTAGCAAATGCCAATTCTACTGTACAAACTAAACCATTGTTTTCAACATTAAGTAAAGTTGTAATGTGGGCTAATCAACCCAAATTAGATGATATTGATTCTGATGCAGAGATTTGTCTTGACAAAGAAGCTATTGAAATGACAATAGCTAAATTGGAAGATGTTGCTGACAGTTTCAAACCTTTTAAAAAGAGTCTTAATATTGCTGATGATAATAGTCGTCAGCAAATCTATTATGGTGCTCCAGGTACGGGAAAATCTCACAGAATAAAAGAACAATTGGAAGGTGTTCCAAAGGGAAATATTTTTAGAATTACATTTCATCCAGATAGTGATTATTCAACATTTGTTGGGGCATATAAGCCAACTATGGAAAAAGACTGCGAATGTTTATATGGAAAGGATGAATTGATCAGTAAATTAACAGAGCTAAAGGAACAAGGTGTTACTTACTCTCCTCAAAAATTTGGAGCTAAATACTGGTATTCATTAAAGCAACTTACTCTAGCTGACAAAAGAGATATTTTATTAGCTTGTGGTATGTCTGACAATTATACAGTTGAATTTGATAAAGGAATTGCAGTTGGTGAAGAATTATTGAAAGGAACAAAAAAATCTAGGATTGTGTATAACTTTATTCCTCAGACATTTCTTAATGCTTATATGCAGGCGTATAGAAAACCTAATGAAAATGTATATCTTATCATAGAGGAAATCAACAGGGGAAATTGTGCTCAGATATTCGGTGATTTATTCCAGTTGCTTGATAGGGATGAATACGGGGTTTCTGAATATACAATTAAAGCTGATGCTGATTTGAAGGCTTTCCTTGTGGATGAAATGGGCAAAGATAGCGATGCTATTAAGGATGGAGAACTTTGTTTACCTTCAAATCTTTATATATATGCTACAATGAATACTTCAGATCAATCATTATTCCCCATTGACAGTGCATTCAAAAGACGTTGGGATTGGGAATATGAGCCAATTAAATATAAAAATACTAATTGGGTGATTGATATTCAAGGAAAAACTTATTCGTGGGTGTCTTTCCAGAAAGAAATAAACAGGCGTATTTTTGAAGCAACAAGTTCTGAAGACAAGATGCTTGGTGACTATTTTGTTAATCCGAGTGATGGAATAATAACTGAAAAAATGTTGTTGAATAAGATTCTGTTCTATCTATGGAATGATGTCTGCAAAGATGGAGAGGGTGATATATTCAAAGTTAGTGATACGGAGGATGTTTCTTTTTCTGAATTATATGGTGATGGAGGAAAACAGAAACTTATAGATATGATGGATTATCTACATGTTGAAAAATTAGGTGTAGAGGTACAGAGTGAATCCGATATTCAAACTGATGATGCTTCTCGTTCAACTAAGCATAAAAAGCTTGTAGCTGTTATTTTAGATGGTATTAGATACGAACCTTCACCTACTAAATTTGATTTATATCTTAATGTTATCAATAAAATAGGTATTGATAAGGTTGCTCCAATAGTGGAGCAATCCAAATATGGACGACGAGATGGCTGCCCTTTAATATCGGATAGAAAATATGAGGGTATTGAGAATTCCAAAGATTTTAGTTATGTACAAGTCGGCAATTTCTATGTGGTAAAAGGTTTGATAGATGATACTACTATTAATATCTTGGAATTGATAAAGTCAAAACTTCAGCTGGATTTACAAATAATAATAGATTAATATACAATCATGCTATTATTCATTGAAGGCTACCCATATAATCTGAATGATACTGTCAGAGATAATCTGACAGTAAGAGATTTGCTCAAAGATGTTGTGTCTGTTCCTGAAAAAGAAGGCCAATATACCTTTGGGTATGTAGGTTATTGCTATAGTAAAGCTGCAAAGGATGTTATTTTCTTTTTGCCAAAAGTCGTTTTGACAGGTGAGCAGAATGAGGAAAGTGATGATGATACCATCTTCGGGGCATCCCCTCAGGAGATTATTGATTTTGAATCAGAAAAAATAAAATCAAAATTTACAGAGGAAGGATGTAAGGAATATAAAGAGTTCCTTTCTACGCTTTCAATTTGGGTATATAGAACTATAAGTGTATATAAACAGACACATAATGACAATATACTTGAAAGTAAGGATTATCAGACGGAAAGCCGAGGCAGAAAGCAAAAGCATAATACCTTGCTTGATGTGATTATAGCACTTAGAGACTTCAACAGAAATAACCAGGATTATTTCACGTTCATTGCCAAGAATGTACATTCCGGATATAACAGAATTAATTGGAGCAAGACTATTGCATCATCACAGGCTTTTATTCAGGATGGAACACCTGTTTACGTTAATCCGGTAAACAGGAAGAAAATGGTTAATTTTGATGAGGAACTGTTGGTTATTTATTTCTCTATATTGAATTATATATGTGAAACACACGGCTTCTCATTCGAAATAAACATACATTACCAGCTTATAAGTCCAGAAAAGCTAAAGAATACATACATAAAGAAAAATTTGGGGTGCAGACGGCTGAAACAGATTAAATACAAATACTTTTCGGATAAGGCTTTAAGAATATGGGATTTGTGTTATGCTTTCTTTGATAGGGAGTATAAAATATCCATGAATAGACAGGCAGAAGACTTTTTGCTTGCCAAGGATTTCGATCACATTTTTGAAGTGATGATTGATACTCTTGTCGGAGGTAATGATAAGCAGGAACTGCCTAAGGAGCTGACTGAACAGAAAGACGGGAAATTGGTTGACCATATGTTTATAGGACAGGGGCTTATTGAGCAGTCTGACTTGCCTGCAGACCTGACTTACTACATAGGTGACAGCAAATATTATAAGCGTTCCAAAAACGACAGGACATTGCTCGGTGAAAAGTCTGTTTACAAGCAGTATACTTATGCGAGAAATGTCATACAATGGAATATGAACCTGTTTTTGGACGGTGATGTAAAAGGTGAGCATCCGCAGTTAAGGGATATGTTGACAGAGGGATATAATCCTATTCCTAACTTTTTCATCAGTGCAAGAATCCCGAATAGACGAAGTGGTGGAGCCAGATTCTTGTCGTTTGATGATAGGGAACTGAAGTCTCAAGAAGGTGGTGTTCAGTTGAACCGCCAGTTTGAAAACAGGTTGTTTGACCGTGATACTCTTTTGTTGTGTCATTATGATGTGAATTTCTTATATATAGTATCGTTGTATGGTCGTAATAACAAAAGCTCTCAGACTGCATGGAGAGAATATGTACGTAAGGAATTCAGAAGTAAGATTCAAGATACTCTAAACAGACTATACACATTCAGAACTTTACAGCCGCGTGACGGTATGGACTGTTATCAGTTTATCCAGGATAATTTTCAGCGCTTGAATGGAAAACTGTATCGCCCGAAGACTGATAGTAATTATTTGGTTCTTGCTTTGATGAAAGATGAAGATAGCGGTATATGGAAATCACTTGGTATTAAATCTGAAACTGTCGGAAAGGAGATTATTCAAAACAAAGAATTATTAGATACACTGCATACTCATTTCTATGTTAGTAACCCTTTCATGCTTGATAATGAATTCCAAATTGAAGGTGTGGATAATGTCGGTACTCTTGACAGGAAAACGAAGCCGGAAATTAAGAACATATTGACAGGGTTTGTAAGAAAGTCTGATACTGATTATGATATTTTTTCAATGCATCAGTCAAAGACATACACGATGGAGAAGATACCCACATCTGTTAATATTATGGATATAGAATATTTCTTGCCTATGCTTGCTGGGGCAATTGATGGGTATTATAAGGTTGAAAAAGTATATTTCTCAACAGCTAATGGTCAGATGTGTTTGAAACTCAATCTTTCGACATATATTTCTCTTGGTAGTTCAAAAGTCAATATATACTCAAAAATGCGACCTGGAGAGCTGATATCTTATGATTTGATGCTGAAATTATACGAACAAAGAATATAAGAACTGTATGTTTTATATATAGACATGGACAAACTCAATAAAGAACAAAGGCATCGTTGCATGTCGGCAATAAAAGGGAAAGATACAAAACCTGAATTATTGGTTCGGAAATTCTTGTTTAGCCGTGGGTTTAGATACAGGCTAAACCATCCGCGTCTTCCAGGGCATCCGGATATAGTTTTGCGGAAATACAGAACGGTGATTTTTGTGAACGGATGTTTTTGGCACGGACATCAAGGATGTAAGTATTTTGTTCTTCCTAAAACAAATGTAGAGTTTTGGAGTGAGAAAATTGAAAGAAACAAGAGTCGTGATGTTGAAGAACAGCGTCAATTGGCATCAATGGGATGGCATTGCATTACTGTTTGGGAATGTCAGCTAAAACCTAAAGTTCGTCAGCAGACTCTGGAGTCATTAGTATATACTCTTTATCATATTTTTCTGGAAGATAGAAGGGTGAAGCCTGATATGTTAATAGGAGACTACTCAATAATGGTGGCTGAAACATCTGTAGAATATAGTTGAATAATTATTTTATTGATAATAATATGAGTAACGGAGCATTATTTTATAAGGCAGATTTACATATACATTCATATGGTCCTGAATATGGATCTTTTGATGTTACAGATATTTCTAATACTCCACAAGCAATTGTAGATACTGCAATAGAAAAGGGGTTAAAGGTTATTAGTATAACTGATCACAATCAATATTTAAATAGCATGTTTGCTGTTCAGTATTCAAAAGGCAAAGATATTCTTGTTGTACCTGGTATTGAAGTTAGTACTACGCAAGGACATCTTTTATTATATTTTGAAACTATTGAAAAACTTCAAAAATTTTATTCTGGATTATCGTTTAACCAAGATAAATCAGTTTGTAATCAAGGTATAGTAGAATGTTTGAATTCTGCAGATCAATTAGGTGGAATAGGTGTTTTAGCTCATATAACTTTAGAATCTGGATTTGAAAAAGTTATAGGTAGGTTTGGACCACATATGGATCAGATATTTAGATGCAAAAATTTATTAGGTCTTGAAATTATTAATAAGAATGAAGTATACTTGTATACAGATGAGGATGATAGTCCTGAACATAGGAAGTTATTAAATATATGGCGTGAGTCATTGGACAATAAATTACATATGGATTTTGCAAAATTAATGTCTTCTGATTCTCATGAATTAATTAAACTTGGTAATAATGCAGAAGGTAATAATCGATTAACTAGATTAAAGATGCCGACACTTACTTTCCGTTCATTTCAAATAGCATTAATGAGTAGTGAATCTCGTGTTCGGTTGGAAGATGAAATTCCTGTTAGGCGGCCAATAATTAAGCATGTAAAATTAGAAGGTGGGCTGTTAGATGGTGCAGATATAGAATTAAGTCCAAATCTAACATGTATAATAGGTAGTCGTGGAGCTGGAAAATCTACTTTACTGGAGTCAATTCGTGAGGCTGCAGGTAATAAATCTTATTCAAAAGTTTGCGACTCAGAGGTATGGCCTCAGAATATCATATTAGACTATATTGATGAAACAGGTCAAACACAAACTTTTCAAAGAGAGAAAAATGCAAATGTTGTCAATCGTTCGGATCCAAACTTTGGAATAACGTCTATCCCTATTGAAAGCTATGGGCAAGGAGATACGGCAAGTACGATTCAACATAGTGAAGAAAATCCACAAGTTATTATAAACTTTTTGGATGCTTTCTTAGATTTGAATCTATTGAAAACACAGGATTCTGAATATGTCAATCTATTGCGAAGTAATCAAAGTGAAATGAATAAACTTCGTATAAATATTGTTTCATTGCCTGATGCAAAAAAAGCTTTAGAAAACGAACGTCGTAAATTGAAGGCTATGGAGCAAACCAAGGCTGCTGAAATTGTTAAACTCCATAATGCTTTACTTCAAGAAAGAGACTTTCGTAAGACGTTAATACAAGATCTTAATAACCTTGCAAGAACATATAGAGATATACTTGGAAATACAGATTTGTTTGATAAGGTTGCTGAGATGAGCGATGACCGTATTGTCGTTGGTAAGGAATACTTTTCTAATGTAAAAAATATAATTAACGCATTTTCTATTCTTGTCTCTTCTAAATCAAAAGAACTTAATGACGCTTTGACTGAGAAAATAAAGGAGTTAAATACACAACTGAATTTGTGGAATGCTAAAGAATCAGAAATTCAATCAAAAATAGATAATAAGAAACAAGAGCTAATACAGCAAGGAATACCATTTGATTTAGGTAAAATTAATCAAATCTCCACGGATATAATTGATTATGAGAAAAAAGTAACAAAGCTTCAGAATGAACAAAAGCAGCTTGAAGAATTGCTTAAAGAACGACAGAAATTGATACAGAAGCGCCAAGAAAATAGAAAAGAAATTACACGAAAACATTTAGCTTTTGCAAAAAAGATAAATGATAACTTAAAGGCTTCTGTTGATGGTTTTTTTGTATCAATTAAATATACAGAATCAGTATATTCCCCAGAATTTGAGGAAGTATTGAAAACTTTGATGGGATGGAGGACTTCTCAGGTTATGAAATCTTCAGTTATTGCAAGGAGCATTGCATTATATGATTTTGTTCAAGCAATTAAGAAGAGAGATGTAGATGCATTAAAAGCTATAAAGTATCAAGGTGAACGATTTTTACGAGATGAAGAAATTCATAATATTATTATGACCCTAAATGAAGGATTTAAATATGAAGATCTTGAATGTTTAGGCTATGAGGATTATCCGCAAATCACAGTAACTAAATTTGTGAACGAGAATGGGGTTAGGAAAAATGTTACAAGACGAATTTCACAATTATCACTTGGACAACAGCAGTCGGTTCTGTTAAGTATTTTATTGCTGTCTGATAGTGAAAAACCATTATTAATAGATCAGCCAGAAGATAATCTTGATAGTGAGTTTATCTTTAAAACGATTGTGGGTAATTTACGGAAAATCAAAGAGCACCGTCAAGTAATAATAGTTACTCATAATCCGAACATTGCAGTGCTTGGAGATGCAGAACTTATCATTCCGCTTAAAAGTACAAGTGTACATTCTCAGATTATATCTTCAGGCTCTATTGATAACAACGATACCGTTAAGCTATGTTGCAGTATATTAGAAGGAGGAGATTCAGCATTTAAACAAAGAAAGAATATTTATGGATTTTAATTACCACCATATTCTTATATATTTGTTAATGTTTTTAGATAGCTCCAGATATGGTGCTCTTTTATAATGTTTGCCTTTTTATGCAAAAAGCAGGTAGAAAATTTGGTTATACTTTAATATTATTCGTACATTTGTGTAAAATGTGAATACTTTTATAGAAGAACTTCTAAGGAGAAATAATTTTTGCATATAAGTATCTATATTCTTAAGCATTGTATCTGTAACAAGAACTAAGTATACTGAAATAAGAAAGTATCAATATGAAAAGACATCAGATAATTCATATTCGTCTTGAACAATGGTCTAATATGCGTAAAATACGGCGTCGTAATAATATTGAGATAAGACTCAATAAAAGACGGAGAAACCGTAGAAGAAGTAAATTAGAGCATAGTGCTAAAAATAGATACCTAGGACCTAGAGTATATGAAGCTGTTGCACCTTCAATTTTCAATGTAAATAATATTAATGGATTAATTAAGTATTTACAGGAAATAGAAAATTCTTGTGCAAAACACAGAATAAATCTTTTAAAAGTTAATTTGGACAATGTGGTTTCTATAGATATGTATGCTATTTCTTTGTTGTTGTCTGTATTGAATAAATTATCTTATAAAAACATAAGATATTGGGGTACATATCCTAAGAACCAAAAAAGTAAACAATATATTATTGACTCAGGATTTTTAGATGTTGTGAAAACAAATATAAAAAAACCAGAGAATTGCCAAAAAGGGAACCAGATTTATATGGTTGGAAAAGATTGTGTAGACAGTAATAGAATAGGAAGGTCTGTTCGCGAGTCAATGGCTCATATTGTAGGTCATCCAACAGTCTATCCTCCTGTTTATGATAATATGTGTGAGATTAATGCAAATTCGGTAGAACATGCTAATCTTTATACTGTAGAAAAGAATTGGTTGGTTTCAATTTCTGTAGAGAAAGATAAATTACATTATATCTTAACAGACACAGGCCTTGGAATTCTTACAACCCTACGGAAAAAAACATCCGAGAAGTTTAAGGACTTTTTATTAAAAAAAGATGATTCAGATGTGCTTAGAGATGTTTTTTTGAAATTATATCAATCAATAACGGGTGAGATAAACCGACATAAAGGTTTGCCAATAATATACGAGTCTTTTGAAGATGGATTTATCTCAAACCTTCAGGTTTTGACAAATAAAGTATTATTGGATTTTGAAAAATCAAAATCAATCTCTTTAGATAGAAGTTTTAAAGGAGTTCTGTTTTCATGGACAGTCTCGTTGGATAATTATAATAAATGGTTAAATTCACTATAAAATGGAATACATTAAGATTAGTGTACTGGATTTTACAGAAAATCCCGGACCGAGATATATTAGACAAGATAGAATTGGTGATTCAACTTCAGGTGAGGCGTTTTACATAGAGAAGTTGAATCGTGAATTTGCGAAGGCATTTGAAGAAAAAAAAATGCTTGTGTTGGAATTGGACGGAGTCTCAGGGTATCCTTCTTCTTTTCTTGATGAGGCTATAGGGGAATTGGTTTTTGATTTTACCCTTGATGTAGTATCTAAATTGCTTGATTTTGATACAGTTATGTATAAAAGAAGAGTAAGGCAAGTAAAAGAGGAAACATATTTACAATGGGAACAAAGAAGAATAAATAAGAATATAGTAATGCATTCTCCTGGAGTAGATGCTGATATTTATTATATTGATGATGACGGCAATTTAAAGATAAAGCACATCTATGGAAATAGCTGATATTCTTACTTTCACCGGAATTGTCGTATCAATAGTTTTCGGTTTTTATGTTACTCATTTTTATTCAATTAAGGATACAAGAACAAGAGTTATAAAGGATTATTATATAGAGCAAATTAAAGCCGTTAAAGGTCGTGTTGCTACATTTTTCCATACAGTGGCTTTTGGTAAAAGTTCATTTAATAAAGTCGTAAGTTGGTATGAACATGTGAGTATTGATATTAAGGGAATAGACAAAGGAGTTCGAAAATCATTAGATTTGCAGATCGCAGAACTTAGTGATGTCCTTGATAGATATTATGGTGAAATTACAAATTGGGAGGATTATAATAATCAATATTCGAGTTCTCATTATGTGCCTATAACAGTACATAAAGCTAGACTTTTGCAGATGAAATATGAAATTGATGAATTCTTTAATGATTATATAAGTCATATAAATCATGCAAATAATTATCCCATTTGGATTATCCAGTATAGAAGAATAAAACAGAGTTATCATTATTATAGAGATAAAGGTTATACATTTTTCTTGTCATTATGCTTGTCAGTTTGGGAAAGAATCGAGAAACATTTTTGGGAGTTGGTAATTGCTTTTATAATGGCGGTTGCTGTTGTTTATTTAGAAAGAAATATAAAAATTGAAAAGAAGGATGATTTAGTTACTCCGTTAAAAAAGATATCAAATACTCAAGACTCAATATATAGGGAGTTCCGGTTATTTAGAGACAAATATGAACCTGTTGAGATTCAATCTAAGACTTTTAATAATTCATCATTCTTCAACGCTGACAAAATAGATTCTGTACAGATAAAGTTATATAAAGGACAGCCGGAATTGTAATATGATTTTTATTAGTTCTTTTATTTTAAAAATGTAGTTAGTAACCATTCTATTTTCCGCCTTGACACACATCGCAACCTAACATATCTTTGTGCCGTAACCTTTAAGAACAATGATTATGGCAAAAGAAAAAGTAAACTATCAGGAGGTATATGACCTCTACCAGTTATGCAGCGAGACCAAGGATCTTCGCGAGTTCTGTGCGGATTATGGAGTAAGCTACGACAAGTTCATGAACTGGCAGCGTCATCAGCTGTGGAGCGAGAAGTTAGGCAAGACAGTTCAGGCTGAACAACCTAAGGTTGCCAAAGTCCAGATAACCGGCAAACCTTGCAACAGTCCAACCGTGAAGATGGAAGTTAAACAGCCTGAAGGTGAACCTCCTATAAGATGGGTTAAGCTGCAATTGACATCAGGTGCCACACTGTTCCTGAGAAACACCACAGTTCTTGACTTGAGCCTGTTGCTTAATAAAATGATAGGATGATATGCTTGGTAACCATTCTATTTTCCGCCTTGACACACATCGCAACCTAACATATCTTTGTGCCGTAACCTTTAAGAACAATGATTATGGCAAAAGAAAAAGTAAACTATCAGGAGGTATATGACCTCTACCAGTTATGCAGCGAGACCAAGGATCTTCGGTAAGCTTCCAAAATTGGCGTATTGACTAGCATGTCTCTTTCGCATACCTTCGTGCTAAACTTAAAACTCGAAAGATTATGTTTAGCGAAAAAGATTTTGAAAGACTGTGGTTCCTCTACAAAACCGAGGGTGAGCCCAATGGGGTTTCCATCAACTCGTTCTGCATTGGCAACAACATTCCATACACGGCATTCTATGACTGGTTCAAGAAGACACAGAAAAAGGTTGTACCTGTAGAGGTTGAAGGAATTCCGGAAGAGCTGATTCGGACAGGCAATGAAGAACGGCAGGAGGTTGCTAAAGACAAGCTCAAACGTACAACTCCCCATAAAGGAAGCATTATGGTGACGATAAGAACTCGTGAGGGCTTGTGCATACAGAAGAAAGGCTTAGACTATCAGGGGCTGAAAACACTGGTAGAGAAACTGGAGGGCTTATGCTAAGTATAAACGGACTGCATAACTTCTATTATCTTCCTGAACTTCACGACATGAGATGCAAGGCTCAGCGTATATGTGAGATAATCCGAGGTCGATACCACCGTGATCCATTGAATGGTGATGTTTACATGTTCATGTCTAAAGACCAGCGCAAGGTTCGTATGATACACTATGAGCGCAATGCCTACTACCTTCATGAGAAGTCTTTCATTAAGGGTGCATATTCCGGCGGATACCCGTTCAGCATTTCCGGTGATATCCGTTCAGTCCCCAGTTAGTATTCAGTGTTGTTGGCAAAGTTAATACTTCTTTCTTAGGCTCTCTCCTTTAAGGTCAAATTTTATTGCCTTATGCACGATTCTGTCCAGACAGGCTTCCGCAATGAGCTCGCTTTGGAACACATCATACCAGTCTGCAACGGGAAGCTGGCTGGCCAGGATGAGTGCCTTCCGGTTGTACCGGTCATCTATGATCTGTTCAAAGTCATGCTGTATCTGGCCGTCCAGCTTGACCATCCCAAAGTCATCGATAATCAGCAGGTCATGTGCGTTCAGCTTCCGGAAGAAGTTTGTTTCCCGTCCTTCCAGATGTGCAAGCTTCAGGTTCTCGATGAGCATGTTCATCGTGAAGTACAGTACCTTCCGCCCGTTCCTGCATGCCCTGTCACCCAGGGCACAGGCAAAGTAGGACTTCCCGGTTCCTGCCGGTCCGGTAATGATGACCGTCATTCCGCCCGTGATGTAATTTCCGGTTGCAAGGTCGGCTGCAGAGCAGGCCTGTATGCCCCTTGCCGTGTCCGTTTCAAGTTCTTCCATCGAGGCTCTCAGACGGAAGCCGGCATTCTTTATAAGACGCTGGATGCGGTTGTTCCCTCTCGTGTCACGTTCGTACTGGAGCATGATCTGCATGCCTTCACGCAGGGTAAGCTTGTCCAACTGATGTGTTTCTTCCAGAGAGCTCCAGCAGCTTGTCATTCCCGGAAGCTTCAGCTCGTGCAGTGTTCTTTCTGTTTCGTTGCTCATAATCATTTATTGTTGTTGGTTTATGTCATTTCCTGTAAAATAGTCTTTTCCGCGCATGTTCCCGTGGTTTGACGGTGTAGGCGCATGGAAGATTACCGTCTCGTCTGCGGATGCATTCATGCCGTTACGTCTGAGTATGGCTTCAAACTTGCTGTAGGAGTAAATACCGTACTCCATGCACTGACGGCAGGTAAGGTCAAACGTGGCAAGGTCATACTTCCTTCTGAGGCTGACTATGGAGTTGCACAGCTTGTAATACACCTCTTCAGGCTGTGCGGTACGTTTGGGGTCAAAGATTCTTTTTACATATTCATGGCAGTCAGGTGATATATCTTTTGCTTTCTCCACATAATAGGCTGCCGAACGCTCCATAATCACCCTGCAGCTGGATGCGAGATGTTCCCTGACTGTGGTATAGCCGTATGTATGGCTGCGGATATGTGAGGCCACCAGTTTCTGCTCCACATAGACCTTGACCCATGAACGCGTAAAGACTACTCTTGCCTGTTTTCCTACATGGATATAGGGGACGGAGTAAAAATGGGTCACCTTGTCCTGTCTCAGCTCCACATGGCAGTTTGCCTGTACTTTCAGCTCGGCATACAGGCGCATCTCATAGGGTTCCGGTTTCAAGGGTTTCAGCAGCTCCTTCTCCATGGCATGAAAACGCTCCTCACGGCTGTAGGGACGCTTCTGCATACGGGTCTGGTTGTGCCTTTCCATCAGCTCCCATACGGCACGGTTCAGTTCCAGGAGTGAATGGAAGGTACGGTTACGCAATCTGGCATAGACACGGTTATATGTAATCCTTACGGAGTCCTCTACCAGAGCCTTCTGTGTCGGCGATGCCGGGTCGCATGGCAGTACCACGAAATGGTAGTAGTTGCCCATGTCCTCAAGAGCCTTGTTCAGCTTCGGCTCATGCCGGTCATTGCTGATTACAGCCGATTTGAGGTTGTCAGGAGTCAGTATGGAAGGTACACCGCCCAGATGTTCCAGACACATCCTTATGGCATACAGAAAGTCCTCCGTCTTCTGCGAAGGTACACATACCACATAGGTATAGTCGCTGTAAGGCATGCAGGCGACAAACACCTCCACCTTGACAATTTCTCCGGTTTCGGCATCCACATAGCTGAGCTTGTCACCGGCAAAGTCCACCATGAGCTTTTCACCCGGTTTGTAGGTGTTGGCCAGTACGGCCGTAACATCCTTCTTCGCAACGAGATTCTGCTTCAGATGGTAATAGAACTGTGACTTGCCGTAACCATCGGGATGAGTCGCACGGTATTCATCGAACAGGACCTGACGGCTTACATGGGATTTGGGGTCCGCCAGCAGTTCCCTGTATCTGGGTAGCAGGATCAGAAACTCTTCCATTCTCCTGTCCGTATATGCCGGAGAACCAGCATGGAACATCCGTTCCAACTCGGGATCGTCAATCTCAAGGAGGTCGCTGATGTTCCATCCGTTGGCTTTTACTGTATTCACATAACCGTTGACGGTTTCCTTGTCAATCGGTAACTTGCGGCTTACACCGCGGTTGGATTCTCCGGCCTGCTTGAGCTGGAGTACTTGTTTTATCAGACTCATATCCTTTGTTGTTCCTGCCATGACTGTGCTGTTTCTTGTTAGCTTACCAGCACAAAGGAAACTGAAACCGGGGAAAGAATGAACGGATATGCTCCGGAAACGAAGATATACGCTCACAATTCCATGCACGGCTGAACGGATATACTCCGGAAAATCTGAAAGCATACGTCTAAAGTGAACGGGTATGCTCCGGAAAAAGGGTGCTACAACCTGCAATTCTCGGAGGTGAACGGATATGCTCCGGAAAAATTGAGATTTTAATGTCTGGTTATCCATTTTTTCATCCTTTTAGGGGATGAACGGATAAAAATTACGCTTTTAAGGTATGGTTTTATACCCTAATAAGCTGCCGGAAAGTGAACGGGTATGCTCCGGAATATGTAGTCTGGCGAATGAGGAAAAGGCAGGGCTTCGCAAACAGGTAAACGAACTGATTGCGAGGCTTAAGGCTATTGAAGAATCCAATAAAAAGAACTCCAAGGCTCTGGTTGATACAATCAATGACCTCAAAGATTCCCTCGAACAGCAATCAACTATGGTTGAACATTACAGGAAGGAAATGGAACTTATGAGAAAGCAGCTTGAGGCAAAAGACGAGGTGAACATGATGCTGGCAAATGAGATATCCAATCTCAGGCTTCAGCTTGAGGACGGCAGGAAACACCGTTTCGGCCGTACCTCAGAACAAAGAAGGCTGCTGAACAACCGTAACATTGATAAGTCTGCAATGGAGAAGTCCGAGTACGACGGTTCTGGCAAGAAAGGTGATGATGATAATAAGACCGATGGTAACGGTACCGGCAGCAATACCTCTTCCGGTAACGTACCTGCACAGAACTGCAGGCCTTCAAGGAAAAAGGAAACTGCTCCCCGTGCAGCAAAGACCAGGCTGAAGGTGGATAAGGTAATTGTTCATGAAATAGAAGACTATTACCAACTCCCGGATGGCGCAAGGCTTATGAAGCGTAACGGAATGGCTGATGTGTGGGAATACAGGTTTATAGAACATGTGCGTGCTCATAACGTGGAGCATGTGTACAAGGTGGCAAGGGTAAAGCTTGCAGACGGCACTTTCACTAACACGATGGAGCATCCCTTGAAAAACCTTGGAGGAATCTTTTCCCCTGATTTGCTTGCCCGTCTGCTTTGTCTGAAATATGACTTCAGCATGCCTGAGAACAGGCAGATAAGACTGCTTGCAAGAGAAGGCATCCACATAAGCAATACCACGCTGAACGGCTATATCCATAACGGAATCTCCAGACTTAGGGAGTTTATGGAAGATGTCTTCAAGGAGTTTGTACAACAGGCAAAATACCTTATGGTTGATGAGACTACCGAACTTGTCGGAGTTGAAACACCGGAAGGTAAGGCTTACAGGAGAAAGTACTTATGGGCTTTCTTTGCAAAGCATGTCAAGTTGGTTTACTATCATTACAATAACGGCAGCAGAGCCTCTGATGTAGCAAAGACCTTCCTTGAGCATTTTATAGGATCTGTATCTACAGACGGATATACGGTTTACAGGATGTTCGACGGAGAAGACTCAAAGGTTCTTCATATAGGATGCTGGACACACTGCAGGAGGTTGTGGGTTGATGCCTTGCCATCAGACAGGACGGCGATGGACATAATAGATTCTATCGGTGATATGTTCAGAAATGAAGACTTGTTCCGCACAATGAAACTCAGCGGTGAGCAGATTAAGGAAAAAAGACTTAAGCTTACAGGACCTATTCTTGAACGTATCCATCATAAGGTGGTCATGATGATGCAGGATGCCAAACTCATGGCAAACGAACTGATGAGAAAGGCTGTGAACTATACGTTAAACCAGTGGAAATCCTTGAAAAATATCCTCAAGGACGGTGCAGCGGAAATATCGAACAACCTCTGTGAGCAAAGGATGAAACCTGTAAAGCTGCTGCTCAAGAACTGTATGAACATCGGCAGTGAGGATGCAGCAGGAAACTCGGCATTCATCTTCTCTCTGATAGAAAGCTGTAAACTTAATGACATAGATCCTCAGGATTACCTGAAACACTTGTTTGAATGTATTCTTCATGGTAAGGACTGCGACAGGAAGGCTCTTCTGCCATGTTTTTATAAATCGGAATGTTAAAACTAAACTATTTTCTTGCGGACATTTTTATTTTATCGGCTGAAAAACAGCCGATAAAATTGTCGTAGCGGAAAATAGAATGGTTACATGTAGTTAGGATAATTTGTTTGTCTGCAAATCAGTATCTTTGCCTTTGAGCGTCTCAGATAGCGTGGTTTATTTGTCTAAACTACAATATAATTTAGACAACTTATTGAAAATAAGGATAAAACAATTTCTTCAACGAGGAAGAATATTAGAAAGAGAACATGGCGGACAGAATAAAAAATTCTGTCCGTTTTTTGTTTGATATTTCTTCTTGGAAGGGGGGATTGGAAAGCGTAATGTAACTTTCCTGGGAGATTGAACATTATACATGGAAAAAGTGTTTATCTTTGTGGCGTAAACTAAAAATAGACAAACATGAAAAAGATTATTAGTGTATTAATGGTAGCTGTATGTTTGATGATGGCTGCTCCTGCTCAGGCTCAGTTGCACTTTGGAGTAAAAGGTGGTTTGAATATTTCAAAATTGAGTTTTTCAAAGGATGCTTTTAAGGGGGATAATAAGACTGGTTTTTTTGTGGGTCCGATGGCTGAATTCACCCTGCCTATTATCGGGATAGGGGCAGATGTTGCGGCTTTATATTCTCAGACAGACTTAGGGGCTGATGGAGAGAAAACAATGAAGTTAAAGACATTTGCAGTTCCTGTGAATTTGAAATGGTCTTTTGGTCTCGGTAGCATGTTGGGTGCTTATATTGCTGCAGGTCCCCAGTTTGATTTTAATATTGGCAATAAAACATGGACGCGTGAATTGTCATTGAAAAAATCTACAACCAGTTTCAATGTAGGAGCAGGTCTTAAATTGATACGTCATTTACAGTTAGGGGTTAATTATAATTTTGCTCTGAGCAAGACTGGTACTTATGAATATTATACAGAGGGTGAATCGGGTGATGGACACCATTCTGTTAATATAAAGAACAACACTTGGCAAGTTTCTTTGGCATACTTGTTCTAGACAACCTTATTTAATAAAAGATAAAAAGGAGGCATTCAGTGAAGAATGCCTCCTTTTTTGTAATTTTGCACTATGAAAAAATTCGTAGATGTCATAGTTCCATTACCTATTGCCAACCAATACACTTATTCCCTTCCTCAGGAGATGGAAGAGATGGTACAGATTGGTTGTCGGGTGGTTGTTCCGTTTGGAAAGAAAAAGTTCTATACGGCAATAGTGACAAATGTACATTATGCGGCCCCGGAGGGGTATGAAACGAAGGATATAGCTGAAGTGCTGGATTCATCTCCGGTACTGTTACCGAAACAATATGAGTTCTGGCAATGGCTGGCGGAATATTATCTTTGTACATTAGGAGATGTGTACAAGGCGGCTATCCCTTCGGGTATGAAACTGGAAAGCGAAACGTTGGTGGAATATAATCCCGATTTTGAAGCCACTGCACCCTTACCGGAGAAAGAGCAGAAAATTCTGGATTTGTTGAGCCGGGATACAGAACAGTGTGTAACCCAGTTGGAAAAAAACAGCGGACTGAAAAATGTGTTGACTGTCATCAAGTCTTTGTTGGACAAAGAGGCCATCTTTGTCAAGGAGGAACTGAAACGTAATTACAAACCGCGTACTGAGGCAAGGGTGAGGTTGGTGAACGGAGAAGCGGATGAGGCTTACTTACAACGGCTGTTCAATGAATTGTCACGTGCTCCTAAACAATTGATGATATTAATGAAGTATGTGGAATTGTCCGGTTGGGTAGCCAGAGGGTATGCTTTAAAGGAAGTAACAAAGAAAGAGCTGCTTGAAAAGTCTGGAGGGTCTGCGGCCGTTTTTAACGGATTGGTCGAAAAGAAAGTCTTTGAGGTCTATCATCAGGAGATAGGACGTTTGGATAAAGGAATTTCGGATACCGGTGATATTAATCCGCTGAATATTGCGCAGCAACAGGCTTATGGCAACATTCTTCAATGCTTCAGAGAGAAAAATGTGTGTCTTCTGCATGGCGTTACATCCAGTGGCAAGACGGAAATTTATATCCACCTCATTCAGGAGGTGCTGAAAACAGGAAAGCAGGTCTTATATTTGCTTCCGGAAATTGCACTGACCACTCAGATAACTGAGCGTTTGAAAAGGGTGTTCGGACATCGGCTGGGTATTTATCATTCCAAGTTTCCGGACGCTGAGCGGGTGGAGATATGGCAGAAACAGTTGGGAGAGAAGAGCTATGATGTGATTCTCGGAGTCCGTTCCTCTATTTTTCTGCCTTTTCGTAATTTGGGGCTGGTCATCATAGATGAGGAACACGAGAATACGTATAAACAGCAAGACCCCGCCCCACGTTACCATGCCCGTAGCTCAGCCATCATGCTGGCCTCTATGTTCAAGGCGAAAGTGCTGCTGGGGACGGCTACTCCTGGTGTGGAAACTTACTTTAATGCTACCTCGGGAAAGTATGGCTTGGTAGAATTGAAAGAAAGATATAAAGATATCCGGCTTCCTCATATAGAACTGGTTGACATCAAGGAACTGGCGCATCAGAAGCGGATGCAGGGCCCTTTCTCACCGGCGCTGGTCAAGCAGATAAAAGAGGCATTGGAGTGTAAGGAGCAGGTTATCCTGTTTCAGAACCGTCGCGGTTTCGCTCCGATGATAGAATGTCATACCTGCGGCTGGGTTCCTAAATGCAAGAACTGTGATGTGAGTCTGACGTATCATAAGGGGCTGAACCAGCTGACTTGCCATTACTGCGGATATACCTATCAAGTTCCCCGTTCCTGCCCGGCGTGCGGCGGAGTGGAATTGATGCATCGCGGTTTCGGTACAGAGCGTATAGAAGATGATATAAAACTGATATTTCCCGAGGCGAAAGTCGCCCGGATGGATTTGGATACCACTCGTACCCGTACCGCATACGAGAAAATTATCGCGGATTTTGAACAGGGCAAGACGGACATCCTGATTGGTACGCAGATGGTGTCCAAAGGATTGGACTTTGATCATGTCAGTGTGGTGGGGATTCTGAATGCGGATACGATGTTGAACTTCCCGGATTTCCGGAGCTATGAGCGTGCTTTCCAACTGATGGCCCAAGTAGCAGGACGTGCCGGGCGTAAAAATAAGCAAGGACTGGTTATCCTTCAGACCAAATCGCCCGATTTACCCGTTATTCATCAAGTGATGCATAATGACTATGAGCAGTTATATTATGACCAATTGGCAGAACGGCAGATGTTCAAATATCCTCCTTATTATCGTTTGATTTATGTATATCTGAAACACCGCAAAGAGGATATTCTGGATTTGGCGGCGGATACCATGGCGGCACAACTCCGTTCCGGATTGGGCGACAGGGTATTGGGTCCGGACAAACCGCCGGTGGCCCGTATCCAGACCTTATTTATAAAAAAAATGATTGTGAAAGTGGAGCAGAATGCTTCTATAAAGAAAGTGCGTGATTATCTGCTTGCCGTACAACGTGCCATATTGGAAGATGAACGTTTCCGTTCGTTGTTAGTATATTATGATGTAGATCCACAGTAACCGGTCCATGCACTGGACGATAATAGAAAAGATAAACGAAAATAAAGATGAAGATAGAATTAGACGTACATACCCATACCATTGCCAGCGGGCATGCATTCAGTACTTTACAAGAAATGGCGCAAGCTGCCGCCGATAAGGGATTGAAGGTTTTAGGGATAACGGAACATTCGCCCGGTGTTCCCGGTACTTGCCATCCTATTTATTTTAGAAACTTGCATGTGGTTCCCCGCCGGATGTATGGGGTGGAGCTGTTGTTGGGGGCTGAGATTAATATTCTGGATGGTAAAGGAAACCTCGATTTGGACGAGGATTATATGAAGATGCTTGATATCCGTATTGCGGGTATCCACTCTTTATGTTATGAATATGGAACGATAGAAGAAAACACCCATGGAATGGTACAGGTTATCAGCAATCCTTTTATTCATATTATCAGTCACCCCGGAGACGGTACGGCGGCGTTACATTTTGAACCGATGGTATTGGCAGCCAAAGAACACCATACTTTATTGGAAATAAATAACAGTTCTTTAAAACCCACCCGTAACAAACCCAATGCCCGTGAGAACAACCTCACCATTCTCCGTTTATGCAAGAAATATGAAGTTCCGGTCATTTTGGGAAGTGACGCGCATATTTCGTTTGATATAGCCCGTTACGATAATTTGTATGAATTGTTGCAGCTTACCGGGTTTCCTGAAGAGCTGATCATGAACCGTGATGTGAAATCATTTAAAGAATACCTTCATTTGTAGATTATATATGAAAAGAATACTTTTTGTCTGCCTCGGTAACATTTGCAGGTCTTCTTCGGCAGAAGAAGTGATGCGTACTCTCATAAAGAAAAAAGGACTGGAACACGAGATAGAGGTGGATTCTGCCGGAATCCTGAGTTATCATAGAGGGGAATTGCCCGACAGCCGTATGCGGATGCATGCTTCCCGCCGCGGTTACAATCTGACCCATCGTTCCCGTCCTGTCTGTACGGAGGATTTCTATCATTTTGATATGATCATCGGCATGGACGACCGTAATATAGAGGACCTGATGGAGCGTGCTCCCGATCTGGAAACGGAAAAGAAAATCCATCGTATGACGGATTATTGCCGCACCAAAGTGGCAGACTATGTTCCCGACCCTTACTATGGCGGTGCGCAAGGGTTCGAGAACGTGCTTGATATACTGGAAGATGCTTGTGCAGGATTGCTTACTTCCTTAGTTCCGGGTAACTGATTCGGGTGTGATACATCGTTTTCAGCTTTTCTTTAAACAGTGCTTTGACTGTTGCTATATCCTTGAACGTAATAGGGCATTCTTTGAAATACCCCTCAGATACCTGTGTGTCAATAATCTTATCTACCAGTGTGCTGATGCTTTCTTCCGTGTACTCCGGCAGGCTGCGTGAAGCCGCTTCTACAGAGTCGGCCATCATCAGGACGGCCTGTTCCTTGGTGAACGGGTTCGGACCGGGGTAGCGGAACTTTTCCTGATCCACTTCTTCGTCAGGATGTTCGTTTTTATATGAAATGTAGAAATACTTCGTCAGTCCCCGTCCATGATGGGTACTGATAAAGTCTTTGATCACTTTGGGCAGATTATGCTTTTCCGCCAGTTTCAGTCCGTCGGTGATATGACTGATGATAACCTGGGCGCTTTGTTCATAACTTAAACTCTTGTGCGGGTTGACTCCCGACTGGTTTTCTGTAAAAAAAGCCGGATTCACCATTTTACCGATGTCATGATATAATGCTCCCGTACGCACCAGCTGGCTTTTACCTCCAATCTTGTTTGCCGCCGCAGCAGCCAGGTTTGCCATCTGCAATGAGTGTTGGAAAGTGCCCGGAGCTACTTCGGACATTTCCCGAAGCAAGCTATTGTTGATATTTGACAGTTCCACCAAAGTCACATCTGAAGTAAAACCGAATATTTTCTCCAAAAGGAACAGTAACGGATAAGCGAACAGCAGTAAGATACCGTTGATCATAAAATAGATGTACATGCGCGTATTCAGCTTGGTCAAATCATCTTCATGAATCAGCTCGAAAGCAAAATATAATAAAGCATAACTGATAAATACAACCAAAGCCGTCCGTAACAATTGCGACCGTTGGGACAATTCTCTCAAACTATAGATCGCCACCATTCCTGCCACTACCTGTAACAAGATAAACTCATGTGGAAAACGTAAAGTGATGGAGCAAAGCAAAATGATAGTGACATGTGCCATGAATGCCGTTCTTGAGTCAAGGAAAACACGGACTATAATCGGAATCATGGCAAATGGAACCACGTAAATACTTGACAAGTTCTGTTCCACCATAATGGAAGACAGGACGGGGAAGAACACAATCAGCGCAAATAGCAGGGTGAGTGTTCCTTTCCGTTCATAATAATCTGCCCGGAACAACTCCAGATAGGCCATGAAGCAGAACAGGAAGATTCCTACATATAATATTTGTCCGGCCAATGTCAGTCTTTTCTCTTGTACCGAGTCGCTACGTTTTTCCCATTCCTTGCGTAAGGATTCCAATATGTTGTAAGTTTGCTCATCAACAATTTCTCCACGGTCAATAATCTTTTGTCCGTTCAGCACAAAGCCGTTTGCCCATGAAATATTAGAGAGCAGGTCTTTTTGCGCCGCCTCGGACTTTTCTTCATCATAAACCAGATTAGGTGTAATGTAATCATTCAGATTACATTGTTGTAATATCTTCTTTTTGTAGTGGGTGGTATCCGCATTCAGCAAATATTCATAGGCTTCCTTCACGGTGTACAATTGGTCGATAAAACGGCTCGTAGCTACATTCTTGTCTACCAGCCGTATGGCAATGATACTGTCTTCCTCCATACGCTTCAAGTCATTTCCGGCAATGATTCCGTCCTCATACAGTGCCTTTAATGTGCGTTCAATATAACGTACATAGTCCGTGCCCGGCAGTGAATGGCGTAAGGTCTTGTTGTAATCCTCCCTTAATTTGGAAAGGACATTTTTTTCGGCTTCCTTGTCTATCTGGAAATAAGGTTGATAGTCTGCCAGGATGCTGTCCTGTTCCTTTTGTACTTGTATGTCGTTTTTGTAAATCGGAAAATCAAATGATGCCTGTAACAGTCCGTATTTCCAAGGCTTGTTTATATCAAATTGATAGTTGAACTTTCCTTCATTGGGTAAAAAGTAGACTATCACTGATACTGTGGCAATGAAAATAAGGCTTTTATAAATCAAATTTTTATATGAAAACCGTTGGTTGGTCTTGAAACTTCTCATAATCGTATATTTTTGCGCGCAAAATACGAAAAAATCGGGAAATTTAGATTAATTTTGCAGCGTATTTTATATAAAACAACAATGTCAGAAAGAAAAGTAAGAGTTCGTTTTGCTCCGAGCCCGACGGGAGCGTTGCATATCGGCGGTGTGCGCACAGCCTTGTATAACTATCTGTTTGCTCGCCAGCATGGTGGAGATTTAATTTTCCGTATAGAAGATACCGACTCAAATCGCTTTGTTCCGGGTGCGGAAGAATATATCATTGAGTCGTTTAAGTGGTTGGGGATAAACTTCGACGAAGGAGTCAGCTTTGGTGGTAACTACGGCCCCTACCGTCAGTCTGAACGTCGTGATATTTATAAGAAATATGTACAGGTGTTGCTTGACAGCGGTAAGGCGTATATTGCTTTCGATACTCCGGCGGAGTTGGACGCCAAACGTCAGGAAATCTCTAATTTCCAGTACGATGCTTCTACCCGTATGTCTATGCGTAACTCTTTGACTCTGCCGAAAGAAGAAGTGGATGCACTGATTGCCGATGGGAAGCAATATGTGGTACGTTTCAAGATTGAACCGAATGAAGATGTACACGTACATGATATTATCCGTGGCGAGGTAGTGATCAATTCTTCCATTTTGGATGATAAAGTTTTATATAAATCGGCGGATGAACTGCCTACTTATCATTTGGCAAACATTGTGGACGACCATTTGATGGAAGTTTCCCATGTAATCCGTGGTGAGGAATGGTTGCCTTCCGCTCCGTTGCATGTCCTGCTGTACCGGGCTTTCGGCTGGGTGGATACCATGCCCGAGTTCGCACATCTTCCCTTGTTGTTGAAACCGGATGGTAACGGTAAACTGAGCAAGCGTGATGGTGACCGTCTTGGCTTCCCTGTTTTCCCGTTGGAATGGCACGATCCCAAGACCGGTGAGGTGTCTTCCGGTTATCGTGAGTCGGGTTACCTGCCCGAAGCTGTTATCAATTTCCTTGCCCTGTTGGGATGGAATCCGGGAAATGACCAGGAACTGATGTCCTTGGATGAACTGGTGAAGCTTTTTGACCTGCACCGTTGCAGCAAAGCCGGGGCAAAATTCGACTTTGAAAAAGGAAAATGGTTTAACCATGAATATATATTGAAGAAAAGCAATGAGGAAGTAGCCGGGCTTTTCATGCCGATCTTGAAAGAGCATGGCATTGAAGCTCCTATGGATAAAGTGGTGACCGTGGTAGGCTTGATGAAAGATCGTGTAAGTTTTATCAAGGATTTGTGGGAAACTTGCAAATTCTTCTTCGTCGCTCCTACGGAATATGATGAGAAGACCCGTAAAAAACGTTGGAAAGAGGACTCTCCCGAACGTATGCTGGAGTTGGCGGACGTATTGGAGGCCTTGGACGACTTCTCGCTGGAGAATCAGGAGGCTGTGGTCATGAAATGGATAGAAGATAAAGGTTATCACTTGGGTAATATAATGAATGCTTTCCGTTTAACCTTGGTAGGCGAAGGTAAAGGCCCGCATATGTTTGATATTTCAGCCGTTTTAGGGAAAGAAGAAACATTGCGACGCATTCGTCGGGCTGTGGAAGTGCTCAAGTAATAGCCGGTAGTTATGATTTATAACCTAGTCATCTATATTTATCTATTCGGGGTGAAGGTTGCCGGCCTGTTCAGCGCCAAGCCCGCCAAAATGGTGAAAGGACACCGGGAAGTATTTGATATCTTGCGTAACAAGATAGACAAAAATGCCCGTTATATTTGGTTTCATGCAGCTTCATTGGGTGAGTTCGAACAGGGACGCCCTTTGATAGAACGTATCCGTAAGGAGCATCCCGAATATAAAATATTGCAGACTTTCTTTTCTCCCTCAGGGTATGAAGTGAGAAAGAACTACCAGGGGGCAGACCTTGTCTGCTATCTGCCTTTCGACACTCCGCGTAATGTCCGTCGGTTTGTAGAATTGGCTAATCCCTGTATGGTGTTTTTTATCAAGTACGAATTTTGGCAGAATTACTTGAATGAGTTGCATCGGAGAGCTATTCCCACCTATAGCGTATCTTCCATTTTCCGTCCCAATCAGATTTTTTTCCGTTGGTATGGGAAGAGATATAGTGAGGTGCTGAGGACTTTTGCTCATTTGTTTGTACAGAACGAAGTTTCCAAAGAATTGCTGGCGACAATTGGCGTGACCGATGTGACAGTTGTGGGCGATACTCGTTTTGACCGCGTGCTGGATATCTGCCATCAAGCCAAGCAGCTTCCGCTGGTGGAGAAGTTCAAAGGTGATTCGTTGACTTTTGTTGCAGGCAGCTCATGGGGACCGGATGAGGATATTTTTATCAAGTATTTCAATGAGCATCCTGAGATGAAGCTGGTTATTGCTCCTCATGTGGTGAGCGACAGTCATTTGAGGGAGATTTTAGATAAGGTGAAACGTCCGTGCATCCGCTATACCGAGGCTACGGAAGAAAATGTGACACAGGCCGATTGTTTGATTATCGACTGTTACGGACTGCTGTCCTCCATTTACCGATATGGTGAGATTTCGTATATTGGAGGTGGCTTTGGAGTTGGAATTCATAATGTGCTGGAAGCGGCTGTATATGGTATTCCTGTGATATTCGGACCTAACAACAAGAAATTCCGCGAGGCGCAACATTTGTTGGAGCAGAAAGGCGGTTTTGAAGTAACCGGTTATGATGATTTTAAACGGTTGATGGACAAATTCCTGTCGGATGAGGCTTATTTGCAACAAGCAGGGAAAGCTGCCGGAAATTATGTGAACCATAATGCCGGAGCATTAGAAAAGATAATGAAAGATATCACTCTCTGAATGTTTCAAGGTGATTTGAGTATATGCAGGTTATAGAGAAGATTTGGCTCTATAACCTGTTTTTTTTCCTTCAAATCCTTCATTTTAAGCTAATTTATTGTTAATCAGTTGGTTATAATGAACCATTTTCACTTTATTTCCTTCATCCGGATATAAATCCTTCGTAAGCGTCTCCGCGATTCTATATAGTATATTAAAAATAAAAAGTCTAATGATC
>OGEI01000277.1_pt1 | contig 37929 bp, 20 predicted proteins | sample 1570631 | NCBI WGS metagenome assembly OGEI01 (sample SAMEA2582139, study PRJEB24529) | metagenome | biome: Human gut stool | place: China | collected 2011
AACGAGTGCTACATACCAGCGTTTTGAGTGTGCTACGCCTTCCCCTGTCCCACTAATAGGCCCGGCATTTACTGATTTTGGTTTCGTTAAAATCATATTTTTTTACCCCATGTGATTCCGTTACTTCTTAGGTAACGGATAACACATACACGAAACGTACATTATGATGAAAATAGAAATCACGCACATGACAAAGGCGTAGAATGTGGAAAGGCCTAATACTCAACGGGAAAAATCTAGAGATTAGGCAATAAAAAGTATAGAGCATGGAAATAAGGTTATTTCATGTTCGGATAGTTTTTTGCTCTATGTTTCAGATAAAACGAAAAAAAGTGGAGGAATATTTGCTTTCTATTCGTGTTTTTGTCTATCTTTGCGTCAAATTTAATTCCGTTACCTAAGAAGTAACACACATGGTTTAATTCTGATTATTAGCACTTTACTATTTTCACACCACCTACACAGCAATTTCTTACGTAAGATAAATTCCCCTTATTCACCTCCGTACGTTCTTTTAGTCCAAAGCCTTTCAAGTAGATTTGTGTCGTTTTTATAGATTTGTGCCCCAATGATTCACTAATCATTTCAATAGAGACTCCCCGATACTTCGCGGTCGTTGCCCAAGAATGACGAAGCGTATAGGAAGTGACGGGAGATTGCAAATGCAAAGTTCTTGCCAAGTCCTTCAGAGAATTATTAAATCGGCGAAGAGCGGACTGATACTCCCGGTAACCTCCTTCATCCGTCCGTTTTTTATCCCCACGGAGAATATCAAACAGATAATCTGGACAGTCAGGATGAGAATTTTCCTTGCTGCGGAGCTGGTTAATCATTTCCTTTGCAGTATTCAGCACTTCCACGCTCATCGGGGTTTTGGTTTTGATACGGTTGTATCGCAACACGTTCTGATCGAGTGCCGATTTCTCCAGATGGGCTAAATCAGCGAATGACATTCCGCAAAACTGGAACATCAGGGCGGCAATAGCTTGCGTACGACGTAAACGTTCCGATTTGGGATCCTCATACAGAAGCTTATACAATTCCGTAGCAGGCAAAGCCTTTTTCTGGCGGACATCCACACCTGTATAGACATCATGAAACAGTCGCGGAACGTATGGCGCACTGCCCGCTTCCACTCCACGGTTATAAATACTACGAAGCATACGCATGTACGTAGAAATCGTATTGGGCTTCAAGCCACACTCATAAAGATACTGGCCGTAACGTCGTAAACGTTCACGGGTGATCTGTCTGAACGACACATTAGACGTGCCGCAAAATTTGCTGAAAGAAAAGAGGGCATTCTTGTAGACATGCGCCGTAGAATACCGTCCCTCCTTCCGCAAACGACCGATGTAGAATTCCGCACACCGGTTAAATCCATTTTTGTTCATCATTTGCATCACTAATAATTTTATATATTATACCATTTGGCAAGCAACAAAAAAACAAATCTTTTTGCAGAATTGAAGCACACTTGACAAATGCGATATTATTTTTTCAGATTATTAACCTATAAAAAAATATCCGGATGCCCACTAAACGGACATCCGGATATCACTCTCTTTCTACCTTCTGACTAATTACCTCTCTGAATAGTTTGCCAGATTGTAACATACCGGCTTCGTGCTATTACCTACGCGGTAGATACCGAACTTAAAGTAATAACCATCATCGTCGTTACGTCCAATCATGATTTTCTCATTGTCTACAATGTGTTTATTAACCTTTTTCCCTTTTTCCTGATAGTCCATCTGTACATCGAGCATACCCGGCTTTACAATTGTTTCCGCCTCTTTGCCATAGACTGTCCAATCGATATGAATACGGAATGTAATCCAACAATCTTTCGGAAAATCGGCGAAAGGCATTTTGTAAGCAATGGTCGATGCTTTATATGTAGATGTCACAGGTTTCATAACCGGTGTCTTTTCCGGATTTGCGTTGCAACGGTCGTCTTTATCAGTCAGCCATTTACGGTCGGAATTTGCTTTGATGTAAAACCATCCGCCTGAAAATCCGAATGCCAATGGAGGATAGCCACCTTGTTCCACCAGCCATCCGTTAGCCTTTCCGGCTTGATAAACGGGATTGCCTTGTTTGTCTTTCACCGGATTACCTTGCTTGTCCAGCTTGGGTTTCTTTTCGTATCCCATGTTTTTCTTAAAAATAGTAGTCTTGTCCAGTTCCATGAACTCATCAGCTGTCAGTTTCTTCACTTCACCCTGTGGAGTCTGTACCAAAGTACGATCCGGCATTCCATGCCATTGAGCAAAAATGGTGGAAACATCACTGCCTAATGTAGAAGGGATATATACCGAAAACTCATAATCGCGGGAAGCACCTTGCGGACAAATACCTTTTCCATGATGATATACAGTTTTCATTATTTGTGCTTTCTTATATGTATCGGCTGGTTTGCCTTTGAAATCATCGGAAGTTGCATAACAATAAGAAAATTCCGCACGCCCTTTTGTTTCCCCCGCTGCATATCCGGATAATGTGTTATCATCTTCTTTCAGTTCAAAACGATAAGAAGGTTTTCCGTTGAACATAAGGTTGAAATCACGTTGAATGGCATGCGCTTTTTTAGCTCCGACTGCTACCCAGCAACCATCTATAATCTGATTGACACATGCCGAATCTGCCTGTACATTTACACGCTCGGTCAGTGGCACCAAAGTCTGTGTTTCTATAGCCGGACCGGGTTTCTCGACTTGTTCAGCCATCGCCGTGCATCCTGATGCCAGCACGCAAATAATAAAAATGCTTTTCTTCATTCTATTCGATATTAAGTTTGTTGACGGTGCAAAAATACGAAAGGCAACCTCATCGGTTGCCTTTCGTTTGTCTCAAATGTTTTCACATTTGTGTAATTTTGCTGTCAACACCTGCCTGGAGGCTTAATTGGGTGCTTCATCGTTCAAATCTTCTTCAAGCATATCGACTTTCTGTATGCTCATTTTTCCATCAGCAGTGATCGTTATAGAAAGCGGCATATACAAATCTGTCTGCGGATAACAAACACTTGCGGCATATACAATGCCCTGCGGAGTGGTCTTGTCGTATACAATTCCTTCCAATATAGATTTCGAGAGAAATTTTGCATCGACTACGGATGAAAAATCATTCTTGGTAAATGTCTTGTTCAATACCGTTTCGTTACCGCGTGTCAGGTGCAGCACTATTTTATTATCGACATAAGTATCTCCCATCTCATTTGTTACATGAGGCAGACTTTCGTCCGGAGTACGTGAAACAAAGGAATGATAATCTTTTCCTTTGAATTTAAAGTTAGTTTCGCTCTTAGACGTCTGCATACGCTGCAATCCGTGAGCATCTATACTGTCTATTCTTGCCAGCAGCGACTGATTATCTGAAGATCCTTTTTTACCGCCACATGCAGTCACAGCCACCGCCAACGGCAACAAAAGCAAATAAATTAGTTTTCTCATACGTAAGTTTTCTGTTTATAAATAGATGGCAAAGGAACAAAAAGAGCGGGATATTTACAAGTGTAACCGACATTTTTCCTACATTTGAAGGAAAGAAGGAATGGAAAGGCTATCACAAAGGGGGGCTTGACAACAGTGGCAAACCGGCCAGTGCATTTAATGCTTTCAAGAGATAAGATTATTGAATCCTTTTTTATAACTTTACGCCGAATCCAAAATATTTTATACCTGAAAAGTAAAAATGAACATGAAACACCCCAAACAGTTATTAGCTGTACTTTTGATGGCCGCCGCCTGCACTATGCAAGCGCAACGCAGTGAGGCACTGCTGGAGAAGAACTGGAAATTCAGTAAAGGAGATTTTAAAGAGGCCAGTCAGCCGGAGTTCAATGACACTAAATGGGAATCGGTTGTTATTCCACACGACTGGGCGATTTTTGGTCCATTCGACATGAACAATGATCTTCAGAATGTGGCAGTGACACAGAACTTTGAGAAAAAAGCTTCCTTGAAGACAGGACGTACCGGCGGTCTTCCTTATGTAGGTACCGGATGGTATCGTACCAGTTTTGACGCCCCTGCCGACAAAGAAGTGACACTGCTCTTTGACGGTGCCATGAGTGAAGCGCGTGTCTACATCAACGGAAAAGAAGCTTGTTTCTGGCCTTTCGGCTACAATTCTTTTCACTGTAATGTGACTTCCTTATTGAATAAAGACGGTAAAAACAATACGCTTGCCGTGCGTTTGGAAAACCGTCCGCAATCTTCGCGCTGGTATCCGGGGGCAGGTCTGTATCGCAATGTACACCTGATTGTGACTGACAAAATCCATGTGCCTGTATGGGGAACGCAAATCACGACTCCTCACGTCAACAAGGATTTTGCAGCCGTACGTCTCCAAACGAAGATAGACAATGCCGGTGAGAAAACAGCCATCCGTGTAGAGACGGAAATTCTTTCTCCGGAAGGTAAAGTTGTTACCCGGAAAGAGAATACAAGCCGCATCAATCACGGACAACCTTTTGAACAAAATTTTATTGTAAACGCACCCGAACTCTGGTCGCCGGAAAGTCCGTCGCTTTACAAGGCTGTCTCTAAAATTTATGCGGATGATAAACTGGTAGATACTTACACCACACGTTTCGGTATCCGCAGCATTGAATACATTGCCGACAAAGGGTTCTACCTGAACGGGAAACACCGTAAATTTCAGGGTGTATGTAATCACCACGATTTAGGTCCGTTGGGTGCCGCGATCAATGTTGCAGCACTGCGTCATCAGCTTACGCTATTGAAAGATATGGGATGCGACGCGATCCGTACTTCTCATAATATGCCGACTCCCGAACTCGTTGCGTTGTGTGACGAAATGGGATTTATGATGATGATCGAACCGTTCGATGAATGGGATATCGCCAAATGTGAAAATGGTTATCACCGCTACTTCGATGAATGGGCGGAACGTGATATGATAAATATGCTTCATAATTATCGGAATAACCCTTGCGTCATTATGTGGAGTATCGGTAACGAAGTACCGACTCAATGCAGTCCTGTCGGTTATAAAGTGGCCAAATTCCTGCAGGATATCTGCCATCGTGAAGATCCTACACGTCCTGTCACTTGCGGAATGGACCAGGTGACTTGTGTACTTGCCAACGGATTTGCAGCAATGATTGACATTCCGGGACTTAATTACCGTACGCAACGCTATCAGGAGTCATACGACCAACTCCCGCAGAATCTGATTCTGGGAAGCGAAACGGCTTCTACTGTCAGCTCACGCGGCGTATACAAGTTCCCGGTGGAGGATAAGAAAGGGGCCAAATATGAAGATCATCAATGCTCTTCATACGATGTGGAGGTTTGTCCCTGGTCGAATATTCCGGACGAGGACTTTGCATTAGCTGACGATCATCATTGGACCATCGGACAGTTCGTATGGACCGGATTCGATTATCTGGGTGAACCGTCACCATACGATACGGATTCATGGCCTAACCACAGTTCAATGTTTGGTATCATCGACCTTGCCAGTTTACCAAAAGACCGCTATTATCTTTACCGTAGCGTGTGGAACAAGGAAGCGGAAACCTTACATATCCTGCCTCACTGGACCTGGCCGGGACGTGAAGGTGAAGTGACTCCCATTTTTGTGTACACTAATTATCCTACTGCCGAATTGTTTATCAATGGCAAAAGTTATGGAAAACAAAGCAAGAATAATAGTTCGCTAAAGAACCGCTATCGTCTGATGTGGATGGATACAAAGTACGAACCGGGGGAAGTGAAAGTAGTAGCCTACGACAAAAACGGAAAAGCGGTAGCTGAAAAAGTAGTCCGTACTGCCGGAAAGCCTCATCACATCGAACTGGTAAGCAACCGTAACGAACTGACTGCAGATGGAAAAGACCTGGCTTATGTGACTGTTAAAGTAGTAGACAAAGACGGTAACCTCTGCCCAGCCGATAATCGTCAGATAAATTTCTCGGTAAAGGGAACAGGTAAATATCGTGCTGCCGCCAATGGCGATCCGACGAACCTTGAACAATTCCATCTTCCAAAAATGCATGCTTTCAACGGTATGTTGACAGCTATCCTGCAAGCCGGTGAAACTGCCGGTGAGATTGTATTTACAGCAAAAGCAAACGGAGTGAAAGCCGGAAATATTCGTATTCAGACGAAGTAAGGCATACGCTTCAGCATATAACAAACCCACCGGATTTCTTTACTGAAAAAAAGTCCGATGGGTTTCTTCATACAACTATCTCTGAAACTTGCTCACTTGTGCTCAATAAAAGCGACGTTATAAGTACTCTAGCTAAATAGCTTTCCAGAAGGCCTGAAAATCACGATACCTGCCGTAGCAGACCAATTCGTCTCCTTCTTCCACTTTCTCATTTTCCGGTAATTCATTCTTCACATGAAGCTCGGTCAAAGAAATACCCAGGCAGTTGGTGACCTTATTCGCCCGTTTCAATCCTATCATTTTTAAATGAAACTCTTCATCCAGGTTTAACTCATTCACAAAATATCCTACAAATTTCTCCGGAACCGTGAACTTCACCACATAATAATCCTGATCGATGCGGAATCCTTCCATGTTAGTACCGAAGTCGAGCAGTTGTACCAGGCTGCGGGCAGCATCTTCTTCCGGGGTCAGGATTCGTTCCAGATCAAAAGCTTCAAGCACCGCTTTATGTACGGCATCAATAGCACGGGCAAAAATACGGGGAACCTTTTTCTGCTTCAACAGGGCAACGACTCGTATCGACGCACCAAAATTCTCTCCAATCGCTACAATAACTATATCCACACTATTCAATGGCAACACTGATAATGACTGTTCGTCAGTAGCATCAATGACAAAAGCTGTAGCAACCTTATCTTTGATGGAATCTACACGACTTTCGCTTATATCCGCACCTATAATTTCGTGTCCCAAGGCGGACAGTTCTTCCGCCAACACATGGCCGTAATTTCCTAAACCAATAATAATATACTTCATAGCTTTAGTTTATTATGATGTTATCACTTGGATAACGGTATTTTGTATTCTTTTTCTGTTTGACGATTCCCAACATCAATGTTATTAACCCCACACGACCAATAAACATCAACAAAGACACCAATAGTTTGCTCGCGTCGCACAAATGAGGGGTCAGATTCAGACTGGAACCCACGGTACTAAGCGCAGAGACACATTCGAAAGTTAATGCCATAATGGAAACACCCGGTTCGAGTATGCTCAATGTAAAAATAAAAATGAATAAGACTCCCAATGACATGACTACTGTTGCATTGGAACGCCGGATTGAATCGTAAGACAATTCTCTGCCGAACACTTCCACTCGTTCAGTGCCACGCAATACGGCTACAAGATTCAGAACTACGACCGCAAAAGCATTCACTTTCACACCACCTGCCGTGGACTGTGATCCACCGCCCACCCACATCAGGAATAGATAAACCAACAATGTCTGCACGCTCAATGATGCCAGGTCGACACTGCTGAAACCGGCTGTTCGCGGACAAGTGGCATTAAAGAAAGCTTGTGTCCACTTATCTGCCACAGGCATACCGGCAAAAGAACCATTCCACTCAAAAGCAGCAATAGCTAATGTACCGATTAATAAAAGCAGGAAAGTCATGATTAACACGATTTTCGTATTCAGGTTATAGAGGTGCTGCATTTTATGCCGATCCAGTTTGCGGGTACGAATCAATTTCCAGAAACGACGGAGGTGATACAATACAATATCCTTGAAATTGACAAGGATGGGGAAACCGATACCACCAAATATAATCAATAGAGAAACGGTAATAAACAGCCAATTGTGGTTAGTCATCACCATCGGATTTCCTAAATTGCCGGAAAGCGTAGAAAAGCCCGCATTGCAAAAAGCTGAAATAGAATGGAAAGCAGCAAAGCCCAACTCTCCTTCCAGAGTCATTCCCAACGTTCCGTGAATACTAAACCAAATCGAAACCATACCGATCCCTTCAATCACTAAAGTGAAGCCTAATATATATAATAAAGTAGACAGCAAAGAACCTAATGAATTGGAACTAACCATATCACGCACAACAAGCTGGTTGTAAATGGAGGTATTCCCCATGAAGAACATGGCGAAGAAACTGGTTAATGTCATCACTCCCAATCCGCCAATCTGAATCAACAGGATAATGACAACTAATCCCGAAGTGGTGAATGTAGTAGACACGTCTACCGGTACCAGGCCTGTAACGCATACGGCACTGGTAGCGGTAAATAAAGAGTCTACCCAGGTGATACCATTTACCGTGCAGCGCGGAAGCATCAACAAGCCTGCTCCAATCAGAATAATAGCCATAAAACTGACTGCCAATATCAAAGACGGATTGGTACGCCGTCCCAACAGACGCACCAGCCCATTGGACAGATTGAGGAAAGAAAGAACTAACAATAACAAAAGATGATAAAACTTCCCATGTAAGAATTCCCAAATATGCAAAATAGCTCCTTCTTCTTCCGGACGATGGAATATAACAGGTACCAACGTGAGATATAACAATCCACTCAATATCCAGGCTAATCGCCGGTATTGCTTTTTAGTATTCCGGTATTCCAGCGAGATATGTAAAGTGACATCAATCAGAAAAATGATCCAGACAGTTTTATACAATGTCTGCAAATTCGCCACTTCATCAATAGACAAGGGAAAGCCATGTTCATATACTACTCCGACAATCAATGATAAAGATGCCAGATAAGTGAGTGCTTCTATCAGCCCTAACAAAATACGTACATAGGGTTTTAGGAGTTTATTCTGATACAATAAAAACTTATGATAAATCTTCATATCATCTTTTTTAACAGGGTCGTGCAAACTTAAGTAAAATAACAATTAGAACCGATTCTTTGTTGACAAAATTTTCTGAATATTAAAAAATTGAGTACTTTTGGCAACAAGAAACTAAAAAACTACAATATTATGAGTGAAAAAAGAAAACGGTATATCTTACCCGAAGAAGAAATTCCACACTACTGGTACAACATTCAGGCGGATATGGTAAACAAACCTATGCCTCCGTTGCATCCGGGAACCAAACAACCACTGAAAGCGGAAGACTTGTATCCGATTTTCGCTAAGGAACTGTGTCATCAGGAACTGAATCAGACCGATGCATGGATCGAAATACCGGAAGAAGTGCGCGAAATGTATAAGTACTATCGCAGTACTCCGCTAGTTCGTGCTTACGGATTGGAAAAAGCACTCGGTACTCCGGCTCATATCTATTTTAAGAATGAAAGTGTCAGCCCTATCGGTTCACATAAGTTGAACTCTGCATTGGCACAGGCTTATTATTGCAAAGAAGAAGGAGTTACCAACATCACCACTGAAACCGGTGCCGGACAATGGGGAGCCGCTCTTTCTTATGCAGCTAAGGTTTTCGGTTTGGAAGCTGCTGTTTATCAGGTAAAAATCAGTTATGAACAAAAGCCATACCGCCGCAGCATCATGCAGACTTTCGGAGCACAGGTAACCCCTTCTCCATCCATGTCTACCCGTGCCGGTAAGGATATTCTGACTAAACACCCTACTTATCAGGGTTCATTGGGAACAGCCATTTCTGAAGCTATTGAACTGGCACAAATGACTCCCAACTGTAAATATACGCTTGGTTCTGTACTTAGCCATGTTACTCTTCATCAGACTATTATCGGACTGGAAGCCGAAAAACAGATGGAAATGGCAGGCGAATATCCGGATATCGTAATCGGTTGTTTCGGAGGTGGTTCCAACTTCGGAGGTATCTCTTTCCCATTCATGCGTCACACGATACAGGAAGGAAAAAAGACTCGTTTCGTTGCTGCCGAACCTGCATCTTGTCCGAAACTGACACGTGGTAAATTCCAGTATGACTTCGGTGATGAAGCCGGATATACTCCATTGCTACCGATGTTTACCTTAGGACATAATTTTGCTCCGGCCCATATCCATGCCGGCGGTCTTCGCTATCATGGTGCAGGTGTCATCGTTTCACAGTTGCTCAAGGATAATCTGATGGAAGCAGTAGATATACAGCAATTGGAATCTTTCGAAGCAGGTTGTCTGTTTGCACAGTCTGAAGGTATTATTCCGGCTCCAGAGTCCAGCCACGCTATTGCAGCAGCTATCCGCGAAGCTAACAAATGCAAAGAGACAGGAGAAGAAAAAGTGATTCTGTTCAACCTTTCCGGACATGGACTGATCGATATGACTTCTTATGATAAGTATTTGGCCGGTGACTTGGTAAACTATTCATTGACTGATGATGATATTCAGAAGAATTTAGACGAAATAGGAGATTTAGCTAAATAATAAATTGCCTGCCAGTTTCAAGTTTCACCACAGATTACATAAAAGAAACATCGATTCTGCATTGATAATCTTTGAATTACAATCAAATCCGTGCTAATTCTATGATCTGTGGTGATTCTTTTCCCACACCCCTTATTTATTTTCTCTATTGAGCATCTCCATATATTCACTGGGAGACATTTTTTCCACACTCGCAAAATAACGGTAAAAACTGGAGCGGGAGGTAAAGCCGCTCAAAAACATTAATTCCTTTACTGTAAGCTCCCTTTTCAACTGTGCCTGTTCTTTAAAATACTGCAAACGGTAGAAATTAATATAATCTCTGAAACCGGAAAAGCCATCATAATGAAGAGCCTTATTGAGTCTGTTTTCATTCGTATTCAAATCATTCAGAAATTCCTGCAAGGAATATTGAGGATTAGTAAATGGTTTACTATGTTTCATGAGACTTTGCATCTGGTTGGATAGTTCAAAAACGACAGGCGAAACCGCAATTTCCCGGATGGCTTCTATTTCTTCCATCTCCAGCTCTTCTACAGGCTGGGGAGGTAAAGAAAGTGGATTCTCATTACGCAAATATAGTATATTTAAAAAAAGGACGGGAAGGATTACAATATAGCCGAACACGTTAAAACATAATCCACTAGTGCCCAGCATCAACCAAATATAGCCGGACATGATGATAGCAAAACACATCATATAAATAGACATTGCCTGGCTCTGTTTACGCCGGACGGGAATCCATCGTCTCATATATGGAAAGAGGAAATTTACGGAAGGAGTAATTACACTGATTATAAACAGCATCAGCCTTACCCGTACATCCCGTTCACCAATATTCTCCCGAATGGAAGCAAAAGATTTTAGAGTAGTATAGTGACCGTTAAAAAACTCATAGCAACAAGCTATACATGTAATCAGCAAAATAGGGATACATAAACTGACGACTCTTGAAAAAGTCATCCATCCCGGTTTCAATGAGGCTATAGGAAAAATAGAAAAGAACTGAAAAAAGACAATCACCCGGACAATATGCCATATCGAAAGATGATTCATCGGAACTTCAGTAAAACGCGGAATCGTCTCCTCACCTCCTCTACTGAAAATCCACATCCATTCCAGATTATCACACAAAAGAAGAAGGGACAGAGTGATAGCCAATACTCCCCATGCTTTTGTCAGTCCATTATTATCTGAAGAACGTGAATAAACAAGTATTCCCAATACCAAGCCCACAATATCCAACAACAATTCAATGCAGAGAACAATTACGTTTACCATGTTTTTTTTGTTTTGAGCGACAAAAGTAGTCTTTTCGCGAAAAGAACGGGAGCATCCCACTCGTAAAAAGCGTCCCAATATAGGGAGATTTGCTAAAATGGGAACCATTTGGGAGTAATATATTTCAGACTTTTCACCTTTACTAATACTTTTGTGGCAGCATTCACCCCAAACAAGAATAAATTATAATATGACGCGCTACTTAAAGAATATGGAAAAGGAAATCACTATCGAAAATCAGGTAGAGGAAATTGCAATAATTGCCCAATTCATCGAAGAATTAGGCATGTCATTACATTTACCTTCCGGCATAACAATGAGTCTCAACCTAGCTATTGAAGAAGCAATAAGCAATATTATCCATCACGGTTATCCTCAAAATCAAAAAGGTGAAATTACATTGAGAACTTCTGTGGCCCCCGGCCTACTGATTGCCCAGATTATTGACGATGGTATTTCATTCGATCCCACAAAATCTGAAAATGAAGCATCAGAAAATGCACTATCCCTGGAACAGCAACTGACACAAGGTTTGGGACTCTTCCTGATTCGCCGAACAATGGATAAAGTAGAATATCATTCGACGGACAACCAAAACGAACTAATCCTGACTAAAAATATAGAAATGGATTTCAAACCGGAAGCAACTCTTAAAACGAATTTATGTAAAATAGAGGAAGTAATCATACTCACTGTTGAAGGACGATTGGACACTGCCAATACCAACGAATTCAATGCTCTCATCCAACCTTTATTAAACGTTCAGAATCCTAATATAATAATCAACTGCGAAGGATTACTATATATCAGCAGTTCCGGTTTAAGAAGCCTGATAACCCTCCAGAAAAGTGTAAAGCAACACAACGGACAACTTGTATTAGAAGCTATGCGTGCGGAAATACGGAAAATATTCGATATGACAGGCTGTTCCGGCCTTTTTATCATTCGTTAATTCCATTGATAATGAGAAAAGCATCTATTATTTGCAGTATCTTGCTATCTCTGTTCTTTCTGACAGAACCGGTGAATGCACAATCCATTAATCTCACACCCAAATGGACGGCACAAGCACAATTTGCAGGCTATTACGTAGCCGACAAACTGGGATTCTACAAGGAAGAGGGACTTGACGTACATGTGGTACATCCTTCGCTTTCGGCAAGCTCTTTTTCTTTTCTGCAGAAAGGGTATTCGCAAGCGGTAGTTATGAACCTATCGTATGCCTTGACTGAATATTTTGCAGGTGCACAGATAGTTAATATCTTGCAAACCTCACAGGAAAACAGTCTGATGCTTGTCAGTCGTTCGCCACTCAAGGGTACTTCATCTTTGCAACATAAGAAAATAGGGGTATGGAATCATCTTAGTCAAGAACTACTGGATCAAATAGCCAACAAATATCAACTCCAGGTGGAATGGATACGTTTCAATGGAGGAGTCAACATTTTCCTATCGAAAGCTGTAGATATTTGTCTCGTAGGAAGTTACAATGAGTTTCTACAACTAATTGAAGCCGGTGTAAAGACTGATTCTATTCATATCATACATTTCGCAGATTATGGATATAACTTGCCAGAGGACGGACTTTATGTTAGCAGAGAATTCTATCAGAAATATCCTCAAGCTGTACAGAAATTGGCCCGTGCCAGTATACGTGGCTGGGAATGGGCAAACGAACACCGCGAACAAACATTGGACATTATAATGGAACAAGTGCATCAACACAACATAGGAACCAACAGATATCACCAGCGTAAAATGTTGGATGAGATCTTACGGCTACAAACAAACAGGAAGAGCGGGCAACGTCCCTATCGGCTAAGCCGAGAAGTATTTGATCTGGCAGCTAGTATTTTGTTGCCAGATCAAATCAAAAACACCAGCGACATTCGTTATGAAAATTTCGTAAAATAATCACATTCATTCATGAAACACACTTTTTCCCGTTCCTTTGCAACCCGGCTAAGTATCTACGTACTTTCCTTTACGTTGATTATCTTTGCTACTATTATGGCGCTATTTTATTATTATAGCCACCAGAAAGTAACGGACTTTGCCATTGAACGTACTCATGGACTATTAAGTAACATTGCAACTGAAATCAGCGGTCAGCTACTGTCTGTTAAGACGACTGTAAACCAATCTGTCTGGGTCTTGGAAAGAAACATTAATCACCCGGACTCTTTACACAATATTATTGAATCTGTTGTAAGAAACAATCAGTTCATCGTTGGAAGTGGCATAGCTTTCGTTCCCAACTATTACAAAGAAAAAGGGAAATATTTCATGCCCTATGCTTCTTTTAAGGATGAAATAAATGGAGAAATAACCTATCAGGTATTAGGTAGCCAGAATTATGACTATCCATGTATGGACTGGTATCTCATCCCCCAACTACTTAAGCAACCTTACTGGAGTGAACCTTATTATGATGACGGAGGGGGAAATTTCATCATGAGTACTTATGCCAAACCGCTGTTTGACAGTGATGGAAAATTAGTCGCAGTCTTTACAGCCAATATATCACTGACACAATTCACTGATACAATTAGCTTGCTGAAGCCATATCCTTCCAGCTACACCTATTTAATCAGTCGCAACGGAAGTTTCCTGACTCACATGGATAGAAATAAGATCATGAACGAAACGATATTCTCTGAAGCCTTTGCCAAAGAGAATCTTGCACAGGAACAGATCGGACATGAAATGCTGGCAGGACACACCGGAACCATGCGTTTCGATAACAAAGGAGTAGATTCGTATGCATTTTACACAACTATTCCCCAGATTGGATGGTCAGTATGCACCGTTTGTCCAAGCCAGATTATTCTTCAGGAACTAGACAGTACATCCCGAACAATCATCTACACTTTTATAGTGGGGATGATAGCCCTATTCCTGATTGTGTACAGCATCATCCGACGCCTTGTCCGCCCACTGGAGAAATTCTCCGAGTCAGCCCGCGAAATTGCGACCGGACGATTTGATGTTACCATACCAGAAGTGCATTCCAACGATGAAATCAGAGATCTATACGATTCGCTTATCTTCATGCAGCACTCTTTATCTACTTACGTAGTTGAACTAAAAGACACGACTGCCAGCAAAGAACGGATTGAAAGCGAGCTTTCTATAGCTAGGGAAATACAAATGGGAATGCTTCCCAAGATATTCCCTCCCTACCCCGAACGTAGTGATGTAGATTTGCATGCCATACTTCACCCTGCGAAAGAAGTAGGCGGAGATCTTTATGACTTCTATATGGATGGCAACCGCCTCTACTTCCTAATCGGGGATGTATCAGGAAAAGGCGTACCCGCTTCTCTGTTTATGGCAATCACCCGCAGTCTGTTCCGTACTTTATCTCAGCAGGTGCTTTCACCGGCCAAGATTGTGACGGACATGAACAATTCGATTTCTGATAATAACGAATCCAACATGTTTGTCACGCTTATTGTCGGAATCCTCGATTTGGAAACGGGGAAACTGAAACTGTGTAATGCCGGACATAATCCTCCCATACTGATTCGTCCGGACGGACAGGTTTCTTTCCTTGAATTCAAGACCCAGATATTTGTTGGTGTCATTGAAGAATTTGCCTATACCGAAGATGAAACGACATTGGAAAAAGGAAGTAAACTGTTCCTTTACACCGATGGAGTGACAGAAGCTGAAAATACAGAGAAAGAGCTATATGGAGACGAAAAGTTATTGAAGACATTGTCTGATAATAACACGTCTGATGTACGCACCACTGTTAATGGTATAGAGGACTCTGTAGCAGATCATGTCAAAGAAGCCGAAGCCAGCGATGACTTGACTATTTTACTTATTCAATATGAACCCGGACAACAAACAATTAAGCACATATCATTATGGAAAGAGAAATAAAGATCTCAAACGATTTAAATGAAATTTCAGTTTTAGCCAGTTTTATTGAAGAACTGGGAGAAGAACTTTCTTTGTCATTTGAAACGACAATGAATATCAATCTGGCATTGGAAGAGGCCGTAGCCAATATAATTATGTACGCTTATCCAACTCAAGAGCAACACACCATCCTATTAAGAGTAACTTACAGCGAAAAACAACTTGTTTTCCTATTAACGGACAAAGGAGCCTCTTTTGATCCGACACAAGTAGATGAGGTAGATGTTACACTCTCTTTGGAGGAACGCCCAATCGGAGGGCTGGGAATATTCCTCATACGAAGCATCATGAACGAAATATCTTACCAACGTATCGACAATGAGAATCACCTCATTATGAAAAAAGACATTTGACGCGGGGCGGAAAGATTGTATAGTTTTCCAGCCAATTCATGGGGTATATCAAAGATTTCACTATCTTTGATGCCATTATTAATCTTATGAACTAATAATGAGCAGCCTTAACAAAATAGCAATCTGTCTACTTTTTCTATGCGCAGGGGTTAATTATGCTTTTTCTGATATTCCGGAGCAAATCAACTTCTCCTATATCTCTATTAATGAAGGATTGTCACAAAGTACTGTATTCTCTATCGATCAGGACCAACGAGGCAATATGTGGTTCGCAACTTATGACGGAGTAAACAAGTACGATGGGTATTCATTTACAGTTTATCAGCATAATGAAGATGATCCGAACAGCATCGCTAATGACATTTCGCGAATCGTAAAGGCTGACAGTCAGGGACGGGTTTGGATCGGCACGCGGGATGGTTTGTCATATTATGATGAAGAGAAGGATAAATTCAGAAATTTCTTCTACGAGAAGAAGGGGAAGAAGCTGCAAATCAACGGTATTGCGGAGATCTCACCGGAACAACTGCTCATAAGTACACAGGAAGGTCTGACTATGTTCGATATTAAAGAATCACGATTCGTTGATGATTCTTTTAGTACGGCTATGCATAAGATAGTGGCTTCTGCTCTTTACAGGCAGGGCGATATTATCTATATTGGTACCCCGGTTGACGGGCTTTACAGCTATTCCATTCCTCAAAAGAAACTGGAAAGAATTACTCCGATAACAGGCACTAAGCAGATTCAAGCCATTTTGCAACAATCTCCTACCCGCATCTGGATAGCCACCGAAGGAGCCGGTCTACTTCTATTTAACCCGAAAACACAAGAAGTCAAGGCCTATCATCATTCTTCTTCCAATCCTAAAAGTATCAGTTCCAATTATATCCGTTCTCTGGCATTGGATTCGCAAAATCGCCTATGGATAGGAACATTCAATGATCTGAACATTTATCATGAAGGAAACGATTCTTTCGTTTCTTACAGCAGCAGTCCGGTAGAAAGCGGCAGTCTGTCACAGCGTTCGGTCCGCAGTATCTTTATGGATTCGCAGGGTGGAATGTGGCTTGGAACATATTTCGGAGGACTAAACTATTATCATCCGATCCGCAACAGATTCAAGAATATTCAGCGTATTCCATATAAGAATTCTTTAAGTGACAACGTAGTCAGTTGCATTACCGAAGATAAGGATAAGAACTTATGGATAGGAACGAATGATGGGGGATTGAATCTATATAATCCCAAGACACAACAGTTTACGCACTATATCTTACAGGAAAACGAACGGGAAATCGGTATTGGTTCCAACAATATCAAAGCCGTATATGTAGACGAACAAAAATCACTTGTATATATAGGAACACATGCCGGTGGTCTGACTGTTCTCCACCGCAACAGTGGACAAATGGAAAGTTTCAATCAGCTGAATAGCCAGCTGGTCAATGAAAATGTGTATGCCATTCTTCCTGACAAGGAGGGTAGTATCTTATTAGGAACTTTAAGTGCACTGGTTAGTTTTAATCCGGAGAAACGGAGCTTCACCACCATAGATAAAGAAAAAGACGGTACGCCATTTACTTCACAACGAATCACAATCCTGTTCAGAGATTCTCGTAAACGTCTTTGGATTGGTGGTGAAGAAGGTATATCAGTCTTTCAGCAGGAAGGGATCGAAATAGAAAAAGCCCCTATCCTTCCGGAATCATCTGTAACAAAGATGTTTACCAATTGCATTTATGAAGCTGCCAATGGCATCATTTGGGTAGGTACGCGTGAAGGTTTCTACTGTTTTAATGAAAAAGAGAAGAAAATCAAACGATATACGACTGCTAACGGTTTACCCAATAATGTGGTTTACGGTATTCTGGAAGATACCTTTGGGCGTCTCTGGGTAAGCACCAACCGTGGTATCTCCTGTTTCAATCCGGAGACAGAGAAGTTCCGCAATTTTACGGAATCCGACGGGTTGCAAAGTAATCAGTTTAATACTTCTTCATTCTGCCGCACCTCTAACGGGCAAATGTACTTCGGGGGTATCAACGGTATCACAACTTTCCGCCCGGAACTCCTACTGGACAACCCTTACACTCCTCCGGTAGTCATTACTAAACTTCAACTGTTTAACAAAACAGTCCGTCCGGATGATGAAACCGGTATCTTGACTAAGAATATCAATGAAACAGAAAGTATCACGCTAAAATCATGGCAAACGGCTTTTACGCTTGAATTTGTGGTATCCAACTATATTTCAGGTCAACACAATACTTTCGCTTATAAATTGGAAGGATATGATAAAGAGTGGTATTATCTGACAGACAAACGTACTGTCTCCTATTCCAACTTGCCACAAGGTACTTATCATTTTCTGGTAAAAGCTGCTAATAGTGACGGGAAATGGAATACCGTTCCTACGATGTTGGAAATCGTTGTTCTCCCTATATGGTACAAGACCTGGTGGGCAATCGTGCTTTTCCTCGCTATTTTTATCGGCTTTATCACTTTCGTCTTCCGCTTCTTCTGGATGCGTAAAAGCATGGAAGCAGAGCTGGAGATTGAACGTAGGGACAAGGAACATCAAGAAGAAATCAACCAGATGAAGATGCGTTTCTTCATCAATATTTCCCATGAGCTTCGCACGCCGTTGACTCTTATCTTAGCTCCTCTACAAGAAATAATCAATAAGATCAGTGACCGCTGGACTCGTAATCAGCTGGAATATATCCAACGCAACGCTAATCGCCTGCTACATCTTGTCAATCAATTGATGGATTATCGCCGCGCCGAATTGGGAGTTTTCGAGCTGAAAGCAAAGAGAGAGAATGCGCATCAACTAATACAAGATAATTTCTTGTTTTATGATAAACTGGCACGCCACAAAAAGATTACCTATACTCTCCATTCCGAATTGGAAGATAAAGAGGAACTTTTTGATCCTAATTATCTGGAACTGATTGTTAATAACCTACTTTCAAATGCTTTCAAATATACGGAAAGCGGTCAAAGCATTACTGTGACATTGAAAGAGGAAAATAATTGGTTGGTACTGCAAGTTAGTGATACCGGTATTGGTATTCCCATCAATAAACAGGGAAAAATATTCGAACGTTTTTATCAGATAGAGAGTGAGCACGTAGGAAGTGGTATCGGTCTCTCACTGGTACAACGCCTGGTAGAATTGCACCATGGTCGTATCGAACTGGATAGTGAAGAGGGTAAAGGCAGTACTTTCTCTGTTTATCTGCCACAAGACATAAATACCTACAAACCCTCCGAACTAGCTTCTAATGACACTCTGAATGAGGAAGGACAGGTATATTCCACCAACTCGAAAGAAATGTATTTCATTGATACGGAAAAGGTCGAAAACGAAACGATCGAAGGCGGTGACAAGAAGCGTGGCACTATTCTTATTGTAGAAGACAATAATGAAATCCGCCATTATCTTAGCAGCGGACTTGCTGAACTCTTCAATACGCTGGAAGCCGGAAATGGTGAAGAAGCTTTGGAAAAACTGAAAGACAATGAAGTTGACATCATTGTAACTGATGTCATGATGCCTGTGGTGGATGGTATCAAATTATGCAAGAATGTGAAGCAAAATATCCGTACCTGTCATATTCCCGTGATTATCCTGTCTGCTAAAAGCGAAGTCAAAGACCAGATGGAAGGTCTGCAAATGGGTGCGGATGATTACATCCCGAAACCATTCTCACTTGCTATCCTGACTACGAAGATACAGAATATGATGCGTACCCGTAGACGTATGCTTGAACGGTATTCCAAATCCCTGGAAGTGGAACCGGAAAAGATTACGTTTAACGCCATGGATGAAGCTTTACTAAAACGTGCTGTAGCGATTGTAGAAAAGAATATGGATAATATTGAATTCTCTACTGACGAATTTGCCAGAGAAATGAATATGAGTCGTTCTAATCTGCATCTTAAATTGAAAGCCATCACAGGCGAATCGACTATTGACTTTATACGCAAGATTCGTTTCAACGAAGCGGCAAAATTACTGAAGGATGGCCGCTATACAATAGCAGAGGTCAGCACAATGGTAGGTTTCAATACGCCGTCTTATTTTGCTACGAGTTTCAAGAAGTATTTCGGATGTTTGCCTACAGAGTATATTAAGAAAATAAAAGGATAAATCAGTAAATATCCAATATGAATCTGTTGGTTTGAGATTTATGTTCATTTCGGTTCGAAAAAGAACATAAAATGCTATCACTAACAATAATACATTACTATGCAGCTTTCAATTTATTCTCTTATTAGCATTATTTATCTTATTACCAAGCGAGCTTTCGTTTGACATCTGTTAAACGAAAGCTTGACAGTTGTTAAACTATCATTCAACAACTGTCAAACGAAAACTCATTAGGCAATGAAATAAATATCAATAGGGAAGTTATTATTTAAAAGTAGCCAATAAGATCATTATTGTACCTAAAAGGAGTAATATTCTATATAACGAATACTGAAAGCTAATTCCCGAAAATCTTCAACCCGTAAAGAAGAAAGACCTTCTTTATCCCATACAAACAAAAACATTAGACAAAAATGAAAGACTATTCAACAATACCAATAGTTGTAAAATTGTCATACTCCATATATTTGCAGAGAGATCATCATTAACTAAAAAACAAAAAAAGTATACTATGAATTCTTTAAACAAATTGTACTCCTACCTACTTTTATCATTGACCAGCATTCTTTTTGTGAATGCCCACCCGACAATTATAAAACAAGATATTGACTGGCCCCAATTTATGAGTCAACAAGATATGATATGGGAAAAGTTGCCTGAATATTGGTATGATTCAGCCTTTTTAGGTAATGGGAAACTAGGATTAATGATCTATAAAGAACCCGGGGAAAACTACATACGCTTAGAAACAGGGAACTGTGATGTACACGACCACCGTGCCAAAAGAGACATTTTTGGAATCCCCAGGCTGCTCACCGGACATTTCGCATTACGCCCTAAAGGAGAAATTATCAGCGGGCAAATGCGCCTTGATCTTTGGAATGCCGAAGCATCAACAGATATAACAACGACCAAAGGAGTCATTCATTTAAAGACGATTGTTCATGCTGATGACATGATTATCGTAGTGAAAGCAACTACCGAAGGAGATGAAAATGATTTTAAATGGGAATGGATAGCTGCCGAAGCTAATAGCCCGCGTTATCTCATTTTTAAGAGACGAGGACAAACTAATAAAATACCTCAAGATTATGAGCTCAACCCTGCACCAACAATCAGTCGAAATGGAAATATTAGTTTATCCGTTCAGAAGTTATTAGCAGGAGGTCAGACAACAGTAGGCTGGCAAGAGACTCAACAATCTAAAAAAGAACGGACTCTATGGATAAACCTTACCCATACATATCCTCAAAACAATTCCAGTGAAATATGCAAAACTGAAATTCAGAATGCCATACATAAAGGATATGATTCACTGCAATGCACGCATCGGAAATGGTGGAATGCCTACTATCCATCCAGCTTCATTACACTGCCTGAGGCACAAAAAGAAAATTTCTACTGGATTCAAATGTATAAACTGGCTTCTGCTACTCGTGGTGACCGTGCTTTAATAGATAATACAGGTCCATGGCTTACAGAAACACCGTGGCCAAATGCCTGGTGGAATCTGAATGTGCAACTCACATATTGGGCTCTGAACGCCTCCGATCATCTGGACTTGGCAGCTTCACTGGAAAATGCTCTTTATAATCATGTGGATCAATTACGTCTTAACATCCCTGCTCCGTATCGCCATAACTCATTAGGTATCGGAGTTGCCTCCAATCTTGAATGTATGACAAGTGAAGTTGGAATTCCGGGAAAAGGCAAAGCACAAGTAGGATTACTTCCTTGGGCTTGTCATAATCTCTGGCTCATTTATCGCCACAAGATGGACGACGACGTATTAAGACACAAATTATTTCCACTACTAAAAGAGTCAATCAACTATTATCTGCATTTCTTAAAACAAGGAAGCGACGGAAAATTGCATCTTCCTACAACTTACTCACCCGAATATGACGTCGTTGAAGACTGCAATTTTGATCTTGCATTACTCCACTGGGGATGCCAGACATTAGTAGAATCGGCACATAGATTAAAGATCCAGGATCCGCTAATTGATACATGGAAAAATGTTCTCCTTAACCTCGCTCCATATCCTATGGATGAGAACGGGTTACTTATCGGAAAAGATATGCCGTATGCCTTTTCTCATAGACACTACTCCCATTTGCTTGCTATCTACCCTCTATACCTTATCAATAAAGAACAACCGAACGACATCGAAACTATAGAGAAATCATTAGCTTTCTGGCAAAGTAAACCTAAAGCCCTGCTCGGTTATTCATGTACAGGCGCATCCTCCATATCCTCTGCTATCGGTAAAGGAAACGATGCACTTACATATCTAAATAAACTATTTGGTAAATACCTTAGCCCTACCACGATGTATAAAGAAAGCGGTCCCGTTATCGAAACACCTCTGTCCGGTGCGCAGTGCATCCATGATATGCTTTTACAAAGTTGGGGTGGCAAGATTCGTATTTTCCCAGCAGTTCCTGATACATGGCAGGATGTTGCATACTGTGGCTTACGTACAGAAGGAGCTTTTAAGGTATCTGCCAGCCGGAAAGATGGGAAGACGCAGTTTATTCATATAAAAAGTTTAGCAGGTGAACCTTGCATAATAACAACAGATATGCCTAATCCTATTTTCAAGGGAGAACGGACCTTTACTGTGAGCTCATCCGATAACACATATCAAATCGATTTAAAGAAAGGAGAAGAAGTCTTAATTTACCCACAAGGAGTGCCACAAAATTTTGTTATTTCCCCAATTATGAAATCATCCAAAAATTGCTTTGGGCTGAAAATAGTCCAATTTAACACCTAAAATTATCCAAAATACAGCATTAAACTATGTCTGAAAAGGATGGCATTATGATATCTAATAGTCTATATCATAGAGTTAAATCCCCATTATTAGACAAAAATAATATATGATTCAACAAGATTAATATCAAAAAATCATTTTTGAACAAAGCTTAAACAAGACGAATCGCTTGCAATAAATAATCAAGTTATATTTGCAAACAGTAAAATAAAACTTTTAATAATTAAAACCTAATAAAGTATGAAGAACATCTTTTTTATTTGTTTATTCGCTCTGCTTTCATTTACAGGATGCACAGATGATGAAAATATTCTGGGGGCAGAAGAAGGAGGAAACATTGAGTCACTTCCTAATAATAAACCGAATGATGTACTTAACGCAAGGCTTTTTGAAGTAATCAACCTTGATTATCCAGGATTGGAAAAAGTAAAATCATATTATGAAGCAAACGAATATTACTATGCTGCATATGAATTATTAAAATATTATCGGAACAGATCCGATATCAACAATCCCAATATAAATCTGATTAATCCATCAATAACAGCTTTTGAGCAAAATATAGCAGATCAAGCATTGGATAGTCGTTTTTATGTGCGCAATTTCAAAGAGTCAGTAGATGCTAATGGAAATGAGGTTTATTATTCATTTAAAAAAGATGGAAAAATAGACTGGAGTTATATCCCTAGTGGAATGACAGATCAGGAATTTAAATCACAAATCCATCGTCACCAATGGATGCTTCCCCAAGCCAAAGCATACAGAGTCAATCAGAATGAGAATTACATTTCTTCTTGGATAACAGTATATAATGATTGGTTAAATACATTCCCCTGCCCCGAAGGTACCGTAGATAAAGATGCCGTGCAGTGGTATGGGCTTCAACCTGCTGAAAGGGTATTGGACCAGATTAATATTATGCCTCATTTCATCCAATCAACGAATTTTACTCCCGAATGGCTTTCTACTTTCCTAACTGCATTGGCAGATGAAGTGGAATGTATTCGCAAGAATTATTTCACGGATGGAAGTAATATCTACGTAACTCAAGTACAAGCTGTTACAACTGCAGGAATGTTAATGCCAGAATTCAAGAACGCCACAGAATGGTTGAATGAAGGTTCATTAAAAATCAGCGAGCAAGTAACAGCACAATTTCTTGCAGATGGAGTACAGGTAGAATTAGATCCCAGTTATCATATAGGAGTTGTTAATGACTTATATAGTATTTATAAACTGGCCCAATTGAATAACAAACTTAGTTTGTTTCCTTCCAATTATACAGAACTGCTTAAGAAAGCCGCCCGTTTCGTAGTGGATATTATTTATCCCAACTACACTATAGATAATTTCAACGACACGCGTTCTGTTTCATGGACTAAAAACGTATTACTGAAAAACTTCAAAAAATATATGGAAATGTTTCCTGATGATAAAGAAATACAATGGATGGCAACTGAAGGAAAACAAGGGACGAAACCTACAGAACTGGTCCAAATCTATGATGCTTCGGGATATTATATGCTACGTAGCGGATGGGAAAGCAATGCAACCATGATGATTCTGAAGAATAACAATAATCCGGAAAACAAATGGCACTGCCAAGCTGATAATGGAACATTCGGGCTTTACCGGAACGGTCGGAATTTCTGCCCGGATGCAGGGGTATACACATACGGAGGAACATCTTCCAGCAATGCCGATCGTGCAGCATTTGCAGCAACAAAGATGCATAATACAATGACAAGAGAAGAAAAGGATATAGCAAAAGGTTATATGAGTGGAAAATTTCTGAAACAAGAAACTAAAAAAGGAACTAATATTCTTGTTACAGAAAATAAATCTTATAGTGATTTAACACATCGCCGTGCTGTGTTCTTTGTAGACAATACCTTCTTTGTTCTTGTAGATGAAGGTTATGGAGAAGGTTCCACTCCTTCTGTGAATTTGAGCTTTAATTTATGCCCGGACACCAAAGACGTAGCGATTGACGATGAAAGTGCAAACTACCAATATGGAGCTCATACCTTATTTACAGATAACAACAATATGCTATTCAGAACATTTGTTGAAACTAAGGCAGGTTACAGTGCTACCAATAGCACCGCCTATACTTCGAATAAAATAGAAGAAAAGACCCAACGCAGATTTTATCGGGTAAATATCACAAAACCTGAAAATGGCGCAGCACGTTTCATCACTGTGATTTATCCATTCAAAACAGAAGCTGATTTTGAAAAGATAAATATCGATGCCAAATTCATAGATAATACAGAAACAAGCGCAGGTACATTCCATGAAAATGGTGCCGCAGTTGAAGTTACTATCGATGGACAAAAGTATGAGTTATCCTATACATTATAATTTAATTAATATATCTAAGAACAATGAAATCTAATTTACAAAACCTGACTTCAAGATTCTTTGCAATCTTAATGACAATAGGGTTATGTATCACAGGCATCTCTTGTACAGATCCTGAGACTACGGACTCTACGAAGTTTGCGATCTACTATGCCGGCGTTACTGACATAGGTCCCTCTATGAATTTTAATATGTCCGGGCCTACTTACATCGGAGGTACTCCCTCAGATTTTGCTATTACTCGTGTTACCCTCAATGGAGAAGTATATGAAACGAGTAGCTTTCAGATTTCAGATCCAAGCACAGGAGCCATAAAGCTAACTGATACGGATAATTTACCTGTTGGTACTTACTGCATTAGCATATCTTGTATATCTAACGGCAAGTATTATGAATTCAAGGATGTAATAACAGTAAATATGCTAGCACCGGTTCCAGATGGTATATCGGTAGATCCTAGTGAAGTTACAGTTGATTTTGCAGACATTTATAAAGAATCAGCCAGTGCTCAGGTAAAGACAGAAGAAGGAACTCATGTGCACATTAGCAAGTATGAAATCATTCAAGAAGAAGGAAAAGAATACTTTGCCATTTCCAAAACCGGAAAAATCACGGTTAATGACAAGTACGAAGGAGAAATACTCCCAGGTAAATACGTATTGAATCTGAAGTTAACAACAGAAGCAGGAGCTGGTATTTATGAGAATGCAGTTACATTCAAGATCATTTCCAGTCCTCTCACTTTAACATATAATCCCAGTTCTGTGAAAGTGGAAAAAGATGAAGCATTTACATCTAGCGTACCCACTCTTAAAGGATCAACAGATGGACTGACATATAAGATTAAATCTATTTCACCTGAAACATCTGCCATCACTATAGATGAACAAACCGGTGTTATTACACTTGCTGGTAACAATGGACTGGAGATCGACAACAGTTATAGTGTAGTCGTTACAGCAACTAATCAATACGGTAGCAAAGATTTCGATGAAACTCCTTTTGTTATTAATATAGTGGCATTTATCAATCCTATCACCAAGCTTCAATATGCTAATCAAGAAAAGGTACAAGGTGTAGCATTTGAATTTACTCCGGAAGATGTGGATGGAGACGAACTTACATACTCATTCGTTGATTTGGACTCCCGATTGACCGATAAACTGAATATAGATCCGGTAACTGGTGCTATTTCGGCTAAGAAGGGTAATTCAATAGAGGTAGCTACATACACTATTACAGTAAAAGCCAAGAACAACAAGAGTGAGCAAACAGCGACCTTCACATTGAATATTACCAAAAATCCTAATAGTTTTACATTCATACGCTATGGAAACAATCTAGGACTTACTCCTGAAGAGAATTATGCAGATCAATTCGATTATGATAAAAAAGCGACACTCTTGGCTGCAAAATTAACTCCGAAAACAGATATTCCAGAAGGACGTCCGGTTAAATGGGAAGTTAAGATACAAAACACAACCGCATTAAGTGGTACTACTATTTCAGAAACAGGAGAACTTTCATTTAGTGAAAATAAGTGGAATAGTAATTATGGTGTTAGTGTGCTCTTTGTCACTGCAACAGTAGGTGAAGGTGAAGAGGCTGTCTCCAAAACTGTACCTGTCTTTATACGACAAAACAAAGACAAGAACGATATATTCGTTGAATATACTCCATTCGCTGTGAAAATGAATCCTGCTAAGGGTGGTACGACGCCAGTTCCGGTAGTAAAATTAAGTGGTTCACCTTATACAGACTACACCAAATTCCTGATGGACTATCGTAGAGATTTCTATTATTACAGCTTCATAGGAGATCATGTTGACGGAATACAATCAACTGCAGGTAGTTTCATGTATGGCTTATGGACAACATATTATAATACAATAGGAAAAACGCCTAATTATAGTGCCAGAGGTCCTATGTCTTACTATGACAATTCTCAAAATACGAACCAAGCTTTGGGATATGTTAATAACAAAGATTTATCTGTTGTTATCAATCCGGGCAAATGGAAAGATACGGAAGGAGTATATGCCAATGGTGTATTTATCGGAAGAATGTCTTTCGTCACTGACGGTACACAGAATGACCTTGCAAATGACGGTACAACCAAAAACCAGATATTCCCATTAGCTATTTGGTTTGATGAAAGTTTCTAATTTAAATCTAATATAAATATGTACAATATAAACTTTAATACATTGAGCAAAAGAGGGTATCTTACCCTCTTAGCTCTCTTGATTGCAATCACTGCGTTTGGTCAGGAAATCACTGTAAACGGTGTGGTTATCGACGAAACGGATACTCCGCTAATCGGAGCAACAGTTCAAGTGAAAAACTCTCAAAAAGGGGTAGTTACAGATTTTGATGGAAAATTCTCTATTAAAGCCAATAATAATGCAACATTAATTATCAGCTATATTGGTTATAAGAATCAGGAGATTAAAATAAAAGGTACCAAAAACCTGAATATCAAAATGGAACCTGACAATGCAATGCTAGACGAAGTCATTGTGGTTGGCTACGGTAGCATGAAAAAAAGCGACCTGACAGGCTCCGTTTCTTCTGTTGCAGCTAAATCCATAGAAGGTTTCAAAACAGGTTCCGTAGTGGAAGCTCTTGGAGGTCAAATTGCCGGTGTGCAAATCACTCAATCGGATGGTACTCCCGGTTCAGGTTTTGACATCAAGATTCGTGGTGTCGGCACGGTAAATGGAGACTCTTCCCCACTTTATATTGTCGATGGTTTTGAAGTTGGTGATATTGATTATCTTGCAAACTCTGATATCGAATCAGTTGAAGTTTTAAAAGATGCTTCCGCTTCTGCTATTTATGGTGCACGTGCAGCCAACGGTGTTGTTTTGGTTACAACCAAATCCGGTAAGGAAGGAAAACCTGTCATTACTTATAACGGTTCTGCCACTTATCGCAACATTCCAAAGAAACTGGATATGCTTAGTACATACGAGTTTGCAGCATTACAGGTGGAACTCAATCCAACTAAATATGGTACAACTTACTATCAGGAAGGAAACGATTCTGATGGAAATCCCTACCGTCATCAAACACTGGAAGACTATCTGACCGACCCGGGTATCGACTGGCAAGGTGAATCTTTCAAACCGACTTGGTCTCAAAACCATGATTTTAGTATCAGTGGAGGTACAAAAGAAACTAAATATGCTGCTTCATTCTCACATTTCGATGAAAATGGTATTTTTAAGAATAGTGGTTATAAAAAGAATTCAGCTAAATTACGTATCAATCAAAAGATTAATAAATTTATTACTTTCGATGCTACTATCAACTATGCAAATACTGTAAAAGAAGGTATCGGTACTTCAGGAACAGGAGGAACACTGAATATGCTATCTAACATTTTGCGTTTCCGTCCTACAGGAGGTAATAGTGTTACTAACGAAGAGCTGTTGAACTCCGTTTTTGACCCATTGGAATTAAGTGAAAACGCAACTTACTCACAAATCAATCCGATTAAACAAGCAGAAGCTGTAAAAGACTGGAGACAAGCAGAATTGTGGGGAGCTAATGCCTCATTAAGTATTCAGTTGATGAAGAATCTCACTTTCAAAGCCGCAGCGACTTACAATACAACTAATACAAGGAGAGATATCTTCTATGGCGCAGAGTCAAGTCAGGCATACCGTAGTGGAGGTGTTTATGGTTCTACACAAATGCAGAAAGACTTGCGTTGGCAGAGTAGTAATACATTAACTTACAAACATAAAATCAATAAGAAAAATTCATTTGATGTTATGTTGGGACATGAGTTCGCATTCAGAAGCTCTGAACTTTTATATGGACAAGCTAAAGATTTTCCATTTGAAAATCTTGGTAACGATAACCTTGGAATCGGAGCTACCCCTAGTAGTGTATCCACTTCAAGAAGCGATAAAAAGCTATTATCATTCTTTGCACGTGGAAATTACAACTTTGATAACCGTTATCTATTTACAGCAACAATTCGTGCTGATGGTTCTACCGTATTCTCTGCAAAAAACAAATGGGGATATTTCCCATCATTCTCTGCTGCATGGCGTATATCAGAAGAGAAGTTCATGAGAAATATCACTCCAATATCAAATTTAAAACTTCGTCTTGGATGGGGTACAGTAGGAAATGACCGTATCACAAACTATTTGTCAATGGACTTGTATACATCAAGCAAATATGGAGTAGGTCAACAACTGGTTACAGTACTGAATCCTAAACAGTTGGCTAACAAAGATCTGAAGTGGGAAGGTTCTACTACCGCTAACTTAGGTATTGATGTAGGTCTTTTTGAAAATCGCCTGAATCTGACAGCTGATTTCTTTCTAAAAAACACAAAAGACCTGTTACTTGAACAAAAATTAGCTTATGTAACCGGATTCAATTCTCAATGGCAGAATATTGGTAAAATAGAGAATAAGGGTATTGAATTGAACATCAATTCTACTAACATCAGAACCCGCAATTTCTTATGGCAGACCGATTTCAATATTTCGTTCATTAAAAATACATTGAAAGCATTGCAAGACGGAACATCATACATACAGTCGGCAACTAAATTCAACAGTAACTTCAATGGAAATGACTATATTTCAATTGTGGGTTCTTCTCTTGGACAAATGTATGGATATGTTTTCGATGGAGTATATCAAACATCTGACTTCAACATGTTACCTGACGGAACAATGCAACTGAAACCTGGAATTGCAGACATAAGCCAACATGCAGGAAAAACAGTTGAACCAGGTATGGTGAAATATAAAGATATAGATGGAGACGGTGTCATTACAACAGATGACCGTACAACTATTGGAAATGGTCAGCCAGACTGGTATGGAGGTATCACCAACACCTTCAATTACAAAAACATTGATTTCAGTTTCATGCTCCAGTTCCAATATGGTAATGATATTTATAATGCGACCCGTATGTTTAATACACAATCGCAAGACGAACGCAGCAACCAACTGGCAGAAGTAGCTGACCGATGGACTCCGACACATGCTTCCAATCGCGTTCCTTCTGCTAAAGGATATGTGAAATATGAATTATACTCACGCTTCATCGAAGACGGTTCATTCTTACGCTTAAAGAATATCACATTGGGATATACTTTCCCTAATAAATGGACTAGAAAAGCATACATTAACCGTCTGCGTGTATACGGTACGGCACAGAATTTATTCTGTCTGACTAAATATAGCGGCTATGACCCGGAAGTGAACATGAAAAGCAGCCCACTTATGCCTGGGTTTGACTGGGGAGCTTATCCTAAGAGCAGAGTATTTACATTTGGTGTAGAAGTTCAATTCTAAACAGAAAAAGACAATGAAAAATTTCAAATACTACTTGTGCACATTAGCCTGTGCAATCGCAGTTTCATCCTGTTCGCTAGATGAAACCAGCTATACAGAGATTGAGAAAGGAAACTATATGAATAATGCAACAGAAGCAGAAAATGTGCTTTTGGGTGTATATCGTAATATGGTTCAGGATGGCATATATGGTTTCCATTTATCGCTTTATTTCACCATCCCTAGTGACATTGCTAAAGTAACGGGTAATAGTACTGATGGACTTCGTCTTATTCCATCAAACGCTTATACCAGTTCCCAAACTGAAATCGCAACTACATGGGCAAACCTGTACAATGCAATCTACAGTGCAAACGATTTTATCGAAGCTTTGCAGCAAAAAATAGGTACCTATGACGAAACTAATTATAAAAAGGCAGCAGTTTATATGGCGGAAGCACGTTGTCTACGCGCCCTATACTATTTCGAAGTAGTACGCTGGTTCGGACATGTAGCATTAATTACCAATACAGAACAGTCCAGACAACATCCCTCTACTTTCACACAAGCTGATCCTGCAGATGTATATAAATTTATAGAAGCTGATTTGCAATATGCCATTGATAATCTGCCATATGCAATAGATGATAATATACGTTCCGATAATAGCTTCCGCCTTTCTAAAGGTGCGGCATTAGGATTGTTAACTAAAGTATATGCCACTTGGGCAGGTTATCCCGTTCATGATACAAGTAAATGGGAAGATGCTGCAAAAACTGCAAAAATTCTAGTTGAGTCCGGCAAACATCATTTGCTCGACGACTACGAACAATTATGGAAAAACACCTGCAATGGTGTTTGGGACGAAGAAGAAAGCTTGATTGAAGTAAGTTTCTATGCTCCTACTGTTACCGGAGTATCAGCCAATGATCCTTGCGGACGTATTGGAAAATGGAACGGAGTACAAGCAAGTGGTATTAGAGGCGTTCGTAATGCTGGTAACTGGCGTGTCATTCCTACTTTTTTACGCGACTGGAAAGATCGTGAAAGCGATAAGAGATGGGGATTGTCTTTTGCGGATTATAAATATGGTAAGGCCACTGATACCGGTGAAGATGGAGTAAAGATTGTGATAAACAGTAGTGGTAATATTGAAGACGCCATCAAAGATGATGCTAAAGATGCATTGAAGAAATCATACATTGATAATGTATGTCCAAGAAAATGGGATACAGAAGACTACGTTAATAGTGCCAACTACCTGATCGACGCCAATCTTTCCAACATCAACTGGTATATATTGCGCTATGCTGATGTATTACTTCTATATGCAGAAGCCTTGAATGAATGGAAACAAGGTCCGACAGATGATGCATACAGAGCCATTAATATGGTACGTAGACGTGGCTTCGGGTTTCCGGTAGATACAGACAACAGTAAATCGGATTTATCCGGTATGTCTTATGAAGAATTCCAAAAAGCCGTACGTAATGAACGGGCTTATGAATTGGCATTCGAAGGACACCGCCGACAAGATTTGGTTCGTTGGGGAATTTACTACGAAAGCATCAAACAGACAGCTCAAGACTTGGTAAACTGGTATAGTGGTGGCGATGGATATTATGTATGCGTTGACTACACTAAGAAGAACAAAAACGAGTTACTGCCTATACCACAACAAGAGATGGACTTGTGTACTCAGTTTAATCAAAACCCTGGATGGTAACTAATTGTACCTCCATATAGTAATGAAAGCGTTACAGAGAAAAAGCTTTTTTTCCTGTAACGCTTTCATCAAAATTATTCATTTATCCCCTCACCTTCCATATACCATGAAAAAGAATATTTGTATAATCGCTCTTCTTGTATCATTTATTACCAGCCAATCTGCTTTTTCTCAAATCTATTCATTTGAGGATAACAAAATCCCCGGAGATTGGAGCATAAATAAAGGTACGCTTAATATCTCTGCTGAAAAATACAAATTAGGTAACCAATCACTCCAAATCAACTGGAAACAAGGAGCAATCCTTACCCTTCAATCACCGTCCGGAATTTCTGAAGCTTGCCAAAATAAAAACGGAGGGATTAATGTATGGATTTATAACAAATTTCCCATCAATGAACATCTAATTTTCTCATTCAAAGATACTAATAAAAAAGAAGTCTGCCGATTTCCTTTTCTACTCAATTTTAAAGGCTGGCGGTGTATTTGGGCCAAATTTCAAGGAGATATGAATATGCCACCCAAGAGTAATATAAAGTCTGTTGAAATGCAATTCCCACAAGAGACAAAAGAAGGGGTCATTTTCATTGATTTTTTAGAATTCACACCAAAAGTTTCCTGGCAAAATATGTCAGATGCGCAATATAAGGTTAACCGTAAGGATTATAGTTTAGTCTCTGATTTTGTAAGCTACAGAAACACCACACCTCAAGTAAAGAAAATTATTACTGCTGAAGATCAACAAATAAAGATTATCGCAGACAGACTTACGACATGGTATCTCGGAAGCGGACAACAATCATCAGACAAATGGATAAAGATGAGAGAAGACAATGAAGAAGTCTTTATCCGAACCGGTCTCAAAGCTGCGCAGAAAATTAAGATACAATATAATGAAGACAATACCCCCAAAGCAGAACCCTTGTTTCCAATGGGTGCCCCTACTACTATAGAAGGGCAGCAATTGAAGAAATTCCGTACGATTAATGAAAACATATTGCTTCCATTGGCACTTGACTATCGGAAAAATCACAACGTTCAGAGTCTAAAAAAAGTGCTTTATATTTATGACTGGTTCAACGATCAAGGCTGGGCAGACGGTAGCGGAATGGGGACTTTATGTTTTGAGAAACTACGAAGTTCCGGCTATTTCCACTCATTTTTTCTGTTAAAAGAGCAACTTTCTCCCGAGTTATTGGAACGTGAACTTCAAACTTTAAACTGGTTTACAATGTTTGGTACATGCTATCAAACTCCGGCAAATGCCGGAGAGGTAGCAGATAATCTACGGGCACTAGCTATTCCCAAACTCATTTATGCATTATCTATTAACGATAAACAGAAAAAGCAAGTCGCACTGACCGCATTTAAAAATTATATGGATAATGCTTTAGGAATAGCTCCCGGATTCTTCGGAACATTCAAACCAGACTTTTCCGGTTATCATCATAGAGGCCCCTATAATAGTGCCTATTATCCTCATGCACTTTATGCAGGAGCATTAATAGCCTATTTATTACATGACACTCCTTATGCATTATCCGAATCAACTTTACATAATCTGAAACAAAGCTTATTAACTTTTCGTTTCTTCTGTGCAGGTTTAAATGTACCTGCCGGAACCGTAGGGCGTTTCCCAAAAGGACAACAAATTTTAGAAACACTGTTACCTGCATTTGCTTATGTATCTTTATCATATAAGAAACCAGACAAGGAATTAACAGCTGCTTTTAAACGAATTCTGGAGTCTGGTAGCAATAGACAAGCTATAACAAACTACGTAAGTAATGTAAACTCCAACCTCGCATATACCAGCACAGTAGGAGAAATTGAATTATTAACCCAATTGGCATCTACTTCCATTTCCAAAGAAGAAAAAGTCAATGGGATATTGTTTATGCCTTACTCCGGTCTATTGATTGCCAAAGACAGTTTATTCCATTTCAACATAAAAGGATTCAGCCGCTATATTTGGGATTTTGAGTCTTCAGCAACAGAAAACACAAAGGGACGTTATTTATCCTATGGTCAAATAGAATATTTTGATTTAAAGAATAAATATAAGTCTTTCAATCCGGAAGAGAGTGATTTCGACTGGAACTATATCCCTGGGGCTACTACAAAAGTATTACCGGAATATGTATTGCAAGATAAAGGCGGATCAAGTTCCGGGCATCGCAATTTTTCAGACGAGACATTCCTCACGGGTGTCCATGGTTCTAAAAAAAGCGCAATGTTTTCTTTCAGAATGCATGATATTACTTATGACAATTCCTTCCGGGCTAACAAGTCCGTTTTTGTATTTGAAGATTTTTTGCTCTGTCTGGGATCAGATATCCAAACCAAAGACAAAAGATACCCTACAATTACAACATTATTTCAATCATTTGATAAAAACACAAGTAAAGAAAGAATAGATGAAGGGTATATTCTCACAGATCCTTCACTCATGTATGTAGTAAAAGGAGGAGCTGTACGGACTCTTTGCGAGGGAACCCACACAAGAGCCTATATAGAACATGGAGCACCAGCTATAGACGCTAAATACCAATACTACATACTGAAGCAAAAAAATAAAAAAACAGCTAAAAGACTTTTATCAAATCATAGTCCGATAGAGATAGTAGCTCAGGATAATGATGCACATATCATTCGTCACAAAACGGCAGGTATCATTTGTGGTGCCTTATTCAATCCTCTAAAAACATATACCGAGCAACTGGTTACTCAAGTAAATATTCCTCTCTCTTACATATTAGAAAAAGAAGAAGAGAACGATTCTTTCAGACTTTCCATCTGTGAACCGGATATGCGGAGAGCATCACGTGCACACATGGGCTTACTAACCGAAGAAGATGTTGTACAGGAAGAAAAAGCTTTCAACACGCAATTAACAATCAATGGAATATATAATGTTAAATGCCTTCAAAAGTCGATAAAGGTATCTCATGACAAAGAGAAAAATAAAACTTACGTAACCATCTCCACTATCCGGGGAGAAAACTACACTCTTTTATTACATCAAACCAATATCTGATATGAAACATAGATTAATAACATTACTGCTTATTTGCTTTTATATATTAGATTCTAATGCTCAGAGTGACCTGACATTATGGTATAAATCACCTGCAAAAGTATGGGAAGAAGCATTACCTGTAGGCAATGGACGTCTTGGAGCCATGATTTTTGGAGACCCCCAAAAAGAAAGAATACAGTTTAATGAAAACACTCTCTATAGTGGGGAACCTGAAACACCAAAGGATATAAATGTAGCATCTGATCTTGGGCATATACGTCAACTGCTTAACGAAGGAAAAAATACAGAAGCGGGAAATATCATACAACAAAAATGGATCGGCAGACTTAATGAAGCTTACCAGCCTTTTGGAGATCTTTATATAGAATTCGCTTCCAAAGGAGCGATCACTGATTACATCCATTCATTGGATATGAATAATTCTATTGTCACTACTTCTTATAAACAAAATGGCATAGCAATAAGAAGAGAAGTATTCGCTTCGTATCCAGCACAGGCCATCATTATTCACCTTAGTGCTTCTAAACCAGTATTGAATTTCACTGCCCATTTAGAATCACCGCATCCTGTAACCCAAGATTCCGACTCGCAAGCTATTTATCTGAAAGGACAAGCTCCTGCACATGCCCAACGAAGAGATATAGAACACATGAAGCGTTTCAATACTCAACGATTGCATCCGGAATACTTTGACCAAACGGGACATGTCATACAAAAAAAGCAAGTAATTTATGGAAATGAACTGGGTGGAAAAGGTACCTTTTTCGAAGCATGTCTCCTTTCAAGCCATAAAAATGGGAAGTTAGTGATAGAGAACAACCAATTCATTGCGCAAGATTGCAGCGAGGTTACGTTGGTATTATATGCTGCTACCAGTTACAATGGACTACACAAAAGTCCGAGTAAGGAAGGTAAGAACCCACACCAAGAAATTAATAATTATAGAAAAATAAGCGAAAAGCACTCGTATAAAAAGCTAAAAGAAGAACATATTACTGATTATCAGTCTTTATTTAAGCGGGTATCTTTCAACCTTCATACGAACAAACAACTAAAAAATACACCTACAGACCAACGACTAAAACTCTTCAAGAAAAAAGAGGATCAAACACTTATCACACAACTATTTCAGTTCGGACGATATTTGATGATAGCCGGTTCACGTGGTGAAGGACAACCTCTAAACCTGCAAGGATTGTGGAATAACGAGGTATTGCCTCCATGGAATTCGGGATACACTCTGAATATCAACCTGGAAATGAATTACTGGCCGGCAGAAGTCACTAATCTGTCTGAATGCCATCAACCATTATTCAAACTCATAGAAGAAATTGCAGATAAAGGAAAAAATCTGGCACGCGATATGTATGGTTTGAATGGTTGGGCTGTCCACCATAACATTTCAATATGGAGAGAAGCCTATCCATCAGACGGATTTGTATACTGGTTCTTTTGGAATATGTCCGGCCCTTGGTTATGTAATCATATATGGGAACATTATTTATATACCAAAGACATAGACTTCCTGAAGAAATACTATCCTATACTAAAAGGATCAGCAACATTCTGCTCGGAATGGCTGGTAGAAAACAGTGAAGGAGAATTGGTAACCCCAGTCAGTACTTCCCCTGAAAATGCTTATCTTATGCCAGATGGTATTTCTGCATCTGTATGCGAGGGAAGCACAATGGATATAGCAATTATCCGTTCTTTGTTTTCAAATACAATAAATGCATCAAAAATACTTCAGACAGACTCTCTATTCTGCGCAGAATTAACCCAAAAAGTAAACAAATTGAAGAAATATCAGATCGGTAGTAAAGGGCAACTTTTGGAATGGGATAAAGAATATATGGAGAATGAGCCCCAACATCGGCATGTATCACATCTCTTCGGATTATATCCTGGATGCGATATTACAGATTATACTCCAGAACTCTTCGATGCCGCACGAAAATCTCTAAACGCCCGCGGCAATAAAACAACCGGATGGAGCATGGCATGGAAAATTTCTCTTTGGGCACGTTTGTACAATTCTTTAAAAGCTTATGAAGCATTAAGTAATCTTATCAATTATGTTGATTCTGACACTAAAGCTGAAAATCAAGGAGGTTTATACCGTAATCTGTTAAATGCACTACCCTTTCAGATCGATGGAAATTTTGGAGCAACAGCCGGTATTGCTGAAATGCTATTGCAAAGCCATAAGGGAAATATCCATCTACTTCCTGCTTTACCTCCTACATGGGAAAAAGGAAATATAAAAGGACTAAAAGCAAGAGGAGGATTTACTGTAGATATGGAATGGGAAAAAGGTAAAATAACTGTTGCATACGTCACTAGCCCGTATGAACAAACCACTAATATTGTCTACAAAGATATGATAAGAAAGACTCATTTCAATGCAGGTGAAAGGAAAAAGATTTCATTCAAATGATAAAATATAGGGCTGAAATCCCCTTTAAAAGGACATACTTGACAAAATTAATAGTTTTTTCAACAAAACTAATAGTCTAAAATCTGTTTCAATGTCCTTTTCAACATTCGTATCATTAAAAATAAAATAGTTCGCATACTTTTGCATCAGTACAAAACTTCTAAAAACAATTACTTAAAATGAATAACATGAAAAAGAAACTTGTTCTCTTTGCTTCGGTTAGTATTGCACTCGCGTCGTGCCAGACAACC
>OGEI01000312.1_pt1 | contig 34724 bp, 31 predicted proteins | sample 1570631 | NCBI WGS metagenome assembly OGEI01 (sample SAMEA2582139, study PRJEB24529) | metagenome | biome: Human gut stool | place: China | collected 2011
GGGCACAGCCCAACAAGCATTTTGAATTTGATTTTTAGAAATCGGATTCAAAAATCGTGCCGTGGTACCACGGCGCACTGCTTGCCAGTTTTGTTCCCGCGTATGCTCCCGCTCTAAAATTACGTCTTGGGGGTTGACATTGAAAGAATTGGTGTTATAATGATAACTAAGTTAGCACGCGGGCGTACCAAGGAGGTGAAATATATGGCAGTTGGTACTTATGAGATTACCCACGAAAAGATTTTGGAAAGTGGCAAGCAGCAATTTCTGAAAAACGGGTATGAACGAACGAATCTGAGAGAGCTGTGCAAGGGAGCCGGTATTACCACAGGAGCATACTACCGGCACTTTGAAGATAAAGCGGCATTGTTCTCCGCATTGGTGGAACCTGCGGTTAATGGACTTCGGGAGCGATATGACGCGGCAGAAGATCGGTGCTTCGATTATATATCCGCCCATAACATGACCGATTTGTGGAGTGTTTCTGTTAGTACGATGGTGGAATTTATTGATTTCATCTTTGACCACTTTGACGAGTTCAAACTTCTCCTGCATTGTTCAGATGGTACGAAATACGTTGACTTTATTGACTGGATGGTAGAAAAAGAAGTCCAGGATACATTGAAAATGTATGATGTGCTGGACGAGAAAGGCATAGAGCATAAACGGCTAAGTCTGAAAGAGTTGCATATGCTGAACCATGCTTATTATGCCTGCATCTTTGAAACCGTGTTACACGACTATACCAAAGAGGAAGCAATTCAGAGCACGCATACATTGGTGGAATTTTTCACAGCCGGCTGGCGAAAAGTGTATGGCCTTTGATACAGACAAAGGCCACTCTTTTTTGACCAGTGGATAACTTAGTTTGCAATTTTTGTTAGCATACTTAGTTATCTTTTTTGAATGGCGGGTGGAATATATTTTTACACAAACGATAACTTAGTTCGCATTTTTTGTTAGCATACTTAGTTATCTCCTTCTCGGCAACTATATTTTTTTTTTTCATATATGGTTAGCAAAATCTAACTTCAAGGAGGTTCATTTCATGGAGAACAAAAAAGAGCAAAGCACAGCTTCAAGACTCCTGCGCTTTGCTGGCCCATACAAAGGGAAATATATTCTTTCTATTTTCCTGTCTGTGTTGGGCGTCGCTTCGGGCTTGGTTCCCTATTATGCCGCAGCACAAATGCTGATTGGACTGATCGGGGATGAACGGGAGTTTTCCTTTTATCTGATGTGGGGTGCGGTTGCCGCCATCGGGTACATAGCAAAATCCTGTTTCTCGATCCTTTCCACCAGCGTTTCACATACTGCTACCTTTCATGCGCTCCGGGATGTTCGGAAACAGATTGTTGACAAACTGAACCGGATGCCGATGGGAACTCTTTTGGATACACCGTCCGGCCAGTTAAAAGACATTCTGGTTGACCGGGTGGAGGGACTGGAAACACCGCTGGCCCATCTTCTCCCGGAGATGTCCGCGAATGTGCTGGTTCCCATTTTCATCATTGTGTATCTGTTCGTGCTGGATTGGAGAATGGCGCTGATCTCCCTGATTACCATTCCAGTGGGCATGGCTTTTATGGCTACGATTCTGAAAACCTATCCACAGCAGTATGAGGGTTCCGTGAAGATCAATCAGCAAATGAACAATGCGGTTGTGGAATATGTCAACGGAATTGAGATCATTAAGGCGTTTAACCAGAGTGCGGCGTCCTATGGAAAATACTCGGATGCCGTCAGGGAAAATGCGTCTTACTTCTATAACTGGATGAAAAGCTGCCAGTGGGCAATGGCTTCTTACAATGCGATCTGCCCCGCCGTTTTGATTACGGTTCTCCCCGCTGGTGTGCTGTTTTATGCAGCAGGCAGCATTACCGCCGCCAACCTGATCACGATCATCATTCTTTCGCTTGGTATTGTCGGCCCGCTGATTGCCGCCTCTAACTTTGCGGACAGTCTTGGTGCGGTGGGAACCGTGGTTGGTGAGATTGCAACGCTGCTGGACGGCCCGGAGCTGGTTCGCCCTGTGGAGCCGGTGAAGCTGGACGGCGAAGAAATCTGCCTGCATGATGTTTCCTTTTCTTATAAGGAAAATGGGGACAACGCAATTTCCCATATCAACCTTTCAATCAAGCCCGGTACGGTAACAGCCCTGGTTGGCCCCTCCGGTTCCGGCAAATCGACCATTACGAAGTTGATTGCAGGATTTTGGGACGTGGGTTCCGGTTCTATCACGCTGGATGGAAAAGACCTTAGAAAAATCCCGCAGAAACAGCTTGCCAATCAGATTGCCTATGTCTCCCAGGATAACTACCTGTTTGACGATACCATTCGTGAAAATATCCGTATGGGCCGAAGCAGCGCAACGGATGAAGAAGTGGAGCAGGCTGCAAAGGCCGCTGGATGTGATGCGTTTATCCGCAGTCTGGAAAATGGCTATGATACGAATGTCGGCGGTGCCGGAGGCCATTTGTCCGGCGGTGAGCGTCAAAGGATCGCCATTGCACGCGCTATGCTGAAAGATGCACCTATCGTGATCCTTGATGAAGCGACAGCCTACATCGACCCGGAAAATGAAGCGATTGTCCAGAAGGCTGTCAGCAAATTGGTGGCCGGAAAGACGCTGATTATTATTGCACACCGTCTGTCTACCATTACGGATTCGGATAACATCGTGGTCATGCAGGATGGACAGATTTCCTCTATGGGAACCCATGAGGAACTTTTGAAGAAGTCCGCGCTGTATAAAGAAATGTGGCAGGCGCATATTGGAGCAAAGGATGGTGAGAAAGCATGATAAATGTATTTAAGAAAATCTGGGATTTTGCTTATAACGAGCATGGCAATATCAAAAAGTCCATTGGCCTGGGCCTCTTAAACGCCATCTTCCATGCGCTCCAGCTTTATGCCATTTTTGCGGTGCTGGCAGCTCTGGTGAACGGGAATCCGGGCAAAAATACGGCGCTCATTGCCGTAGGTTTGATGCTGGTGAGCATTGTCGGAAAGATCGTCACGCAGTATTACTCTCAGTTACAACGTGTCCATGCCGGTTATTTTATGGCGGCGGATAAGCGGATTCAGATTGGCGATAAACTGAAAGTCGTTCCGATGGGCTATTTCAATCAGAACAGCCTCGGAAACATTACTGCGGTTGCTACGACCACATTGAGCGAAGTGGAAACGACTGCCCCCGTAGTTCTGGTAACAACCCTCGGCGGTTTTATCAATGCCGTGGTATTTGCGATTGTGATTCTGTTGTTTGACTGGCGGATCGGCCTTTTGGTCGTTGCTGCTATGCTCCTGTTCCTTTGGGTTACTTCCATGATGGAAAAGCGTACCCGCAGAAACGCCCCGCTGCGTCAGGCCGCCCAGGAGAAATTGGTCGAGGCCGCACTGGAGACTATTCAGGGCATGAGTGTGGTTAAGGCGTTCAATCTAAGCCGGGACAAAAACAAGCGGATGGATCAGGCGATTGACAATAGCTGTACGGAAAACGCCAGCATGGAAAAATCCATATCCCCTTACCTCTGGCTCCAATCGGTCATTCTCGATCTGTTCAGTGTGGGGATCATGCTGCTATCTGTTTATTTCTATCTGCAAGGTACAATGCCTTTGGCCTACTGCCTGTTGCTGATCGTTGCGGCCTTTATGATTTTCGGTGAATTAAAGAGTGCCGGAAGCGGTATGGCAACGCTGCGGCTGACGGAGGTATCCATTGACCGGGTCAACGAGCTGGATCATGTTCCTGTTATGAGCGAAGGCAGCATTGACACTGCGCCTGCGTCCTATGGCATTGAATTTCAGGATGTGCGCTTCGCCTACGAAAAGCGTACCATTCTGGATGGAGTCAGCTTCAAAATACCGGATCGTACCATGACCGCGATTGTCGGTCCCTCCGGTTCCGGCAAGACAACGCTCTGTAACCTGATCGCCCGCTTTTGGGATGTGAACAGCGGCTGTGTTTCTATCGGCGGTAAAGACGTAAAGGCATATACGCTGTCGGAGCTGATGTCCAATATCAGTATGGTATTCCAAAATGTCTATTTGTTTGCGGATACCATTGAGAACAACATTAAGTTCGGCAAACCGGATGCTACCCATGAGGAAGTCGTTGCGGCGGCGAAAAAGGCTTGCTGTGATGAATTTATCTCCGCTTTGCCGGATGGCTATAACACGGTGATCGGCGAGGGAGGCGCTTCTCTCTCCGGCGGCGAAAAACAGCGCCTTTCTATCGCCAGGGCTATGCTGAAGGATGCTCCCATCGTCATCTTTGACGAGGCCACCGCAAATGTTGACCCTGAAAACGAGGATCGTTTGCAGACCGCGATTGAGGAACTGACAAAGAATAAAACTATTATTATGATTGCTCACCGTCTGAAAACTGTTCGTAATGCCGATCAGATTCTGGTCGTAAACGGCGGCAAGATCGTACAACAGGGCAAGCATGACGATCTGATCCGGCAGAAAGGCATCTATGCTGATTTTGTCAGTGGCCGCAAGCAGGCGATTGGCTGGAAACTGAACGCAAATTAACAAAGTAAGGTTTGTGTTGCTTTCGAGCAGACAAATAGATCATTTTAAGGAGGATTTTCCAATGGAAACCAACAAACTCAAAGCAAAAGACTTAATCAATGTCGGTATTTATACCGCTATCTACATCGTAATCTTTTTCGTTGTAGGTATGCTCAATGCAATCCCTTTACTTTATCCGCTCCTGTATGTCTTGATCCCGCTGATTTCCGGTATCCCGTTTATGCTGTTTCTGACCAAGATTGAGAAGTTCGGCATGGTCACGATCATGTCGGTCATATGCGGCGTATTCTGGTTCCTGATGGGTTATACCTGGACAGCGATTGTCGGCTATGTTGTGTTCGGCATTATTGCTGATTTGGTGCTGAAAGCTGGCAAATATAAGAGCTTTAAGGTGGATGTGATTGGCTACTGGCTGTTCTCCTGCGGTATGATCGGTTGTCAGGCTCCCATGTGGGTCATGGCTGATACATACATGGCACAGGTAGAGGCATCTATGGGCGAACAGTATGCAAGCGAACTGGCCCACTATATGCCGTCCTGGATGGGTATTGCGGCGATTGCAATCATCTTCATTGGCTCTCTGCTGGGCGCGTTGCTTGGACATAAGATGCTGAAAAAACATTTTGAAAGAGCAGGCATTGTCTAATGAAACAGTATGAGGCTTATCAACCACCCCAAAAGAAAGGCTTTTATCTTGACCCGCGCACAAAAGTCCTGTTTATGGCTTTCATCACAACGCTGATGTTCTTTGTATATGAGAATCTTGCGATGGATGCTGCGGTGGCGATAATCCCGTTGACCTTGCTCCTGATAAACCGTCAAGTGCGGACAGCCCTCATTTACGGGGGGCTGTTCGCCCTGGCAGTTGTGGCAAAGCTGACACAGGGGATGTATGTATTGCCATCTGTCCTTAACATGATTTCTGTTCTGCTGGTTGCAATGGTAATCCGCCTGTTCCCAATTTTTATGTTGGGCTATTACATTATTGAATCTACCTCTACTGATGAATTTGTGGCCGCTATGGAGAAATGGCACGTCCCGGAGGCGTTCATTATTCCCATTACCGTTGTGATTCGGTTCATTCCTACGCTGGGTGAAGAATCGGCTGCGATCACGGACGCTATGCGGATGCGTGAAATCCAGTTTGGAACAAAGAAGTTCTGGCAGAATCCCACCGCGCTTCTGGAATACCGGGTAATTCCGCTAATGATGTCGGTTGTCAAGATCGGTGATGAATTATCTGCGGCGGCTCTCACCAGAGGTTTGGGAGGCTTAAAGCACAGGACGAGTATTGCGGCCATCGGCTTTACTGCGTATGACCTGATTATTGCGTTGCTCTCGGTTGGCCTGCTGGTCTGGTCGTTTTTGTAGGAGGTGACAAGTCTATGATTGAATTTCAAAATGTCACTTTTACTTATCACAGTACGGAGAGGGAAAGCGGCGTTTATAACCTGAATCTGACAATCCCTGATGGACAGGTTGTTTTACTCTGCGGGGAATCTGGCTGCGGCAAAACGACCCTTACCCGTTTAATCAATGGGCTGACGCCGGAATATTACGAAGGAAAGCTGGATGGGGTAGTTCTTGTAAACGGAAAGGATACGGTAAAGACCCCATTGTATGAGCTGTCTAAAGCAGTTGGTTCCGTATTCCAGAATCCCCGTTCTCAATTCTTCAATGTGGATACCACCGGAGAGATTGCCTTTGGCTGTGAAAATATCGGACTGCCGAAAGAAGAAATATACCGGCGCATTGGACAGGTCACAGGCGAGTTAAAGATTCAAAAACTGCTTGACCGCAGCCTGTTCGCACTCTCTGGCGGTGAGAAGCAGAAAATAGCCTGTGCATCTGTCTCCGCTATGGAGCCGGACATCTTTGTGCTGGATGAACCGTCCTCCAACCTTGATGTTGCTACGATTGCTGATTTGAAACAGGTTGTTGCGAAATGGAAAGCAATGGGAAAGACGGTCATTGTTGCAGAACACCGGCTGTATTATCTGATGGACATAGCAGACCGGGTGATCTACTTAAAAAATGGGCGAATTGAGCAGGATATGTCTGCGGCCGCATTTGGGCGGCTCGGCGTGGAGCAGCTTCAGGCAATGGGCCTTCGCTCCCTCCATCCGGCTAACTTCAGCAAGATACCAGCGGTGTCTTTGGGCAGCAGTTCTATTGAAATCAGAAACTTCCTGTTCTCCTACGGGAAGATGGAGGCAATGAATATCCCGCAGCTATCCGTTCCGCAGGGGGCGATTGTGGGAATCCTTGGGGACAACGGTGCAGGCAAGACCACCTTTGCAAAGTGCCTATGCGGATTGGAGAAATCGGCAAAAGGCACGTTGCAGATTGGGCAGGAAGCTCTTGGTGCAAAACAGCGTATTAAAAAGTGCTACATGGTCATGCAGGACGTAAACCATCAACTTTTTACAGAAAGCGTGTCGGACGAAATTCTGCTGAGTATGCAGGGTGAGGACGAGCAGGCCGATAAGAAGCAGACGGAGGAAATCTTAAAGAGCCTGAATCTGCTGGAGTATCAAGAACTGCATCCCATGTCCCTGTCCGGCGGTCAAAAGCAGCGGGTAGCCATTGGAAGTGCGATTGCATCGGATAAAGAGATCCTGGTGTTTGACGAACCGACCAGCGGCCTGGACTATCATCATATGCTGGAGGTTGCCGGAAATTTGCAGCGGCTTAGTGATATGGGAAAAACGCTGTTCATTATTACCCATGACCCGGAGCTGATTGCAAAATGCTGTAATTATTTCGTGTTCATTGAGCATGGCAAGACAGTATGGAGCGGCGGATGGACAGATGGAAATAAGAAGCGGATTGCAGACTTCTTTTCCTTTGCTGTATGAGTTGTGATTTGTAATAACAGACCGATTTTTAACTGCCACAAAGTGTATTTAGGCGTCTTGTAATGCCTTGCAATACATTTTGTGGCGGGAAAATCGGATCATTGTGAGTACCTTTGTTATGAGAAAGCAAAATTTTTCAAACGCATGATAACTAAGTTCGCTTTTTTGTTAGCACACATCCGTTATCTTCAAAAGTTTGGAGGTGAAAATTTGACCACAAGCACATTTGAAGCAACGCATAAGAGGATTCTGGAATGTGGCAAGGCGCAATTTCTGGAAAATGGCTATGAAGGAACGAGCCTTCGGGAATTGTGTAAAACTGTTGGTATTACAACAGGATCGTTTTACCGCCACTTTACGGATAAGGGAGCACTATTTTCCGCATTGGTGGAAAGTACGACTTCCGGCCTGAAAGATTTACTGAAAGATTGCTTGGAAAAAGGCTATGATTTGATCGCTGAATGTCCTGAAATCTTTTACAAAGAACATTATCAGCACGATATTCCCACATTGTTGAATTATATCTATTGCCACTTCGATACATTCAGGCTGCTGGCATTGTGTGGTCATAAGAATTGTTTTCGGGATTTTGTTCGTGAGCTGGCAATGCTTGAAACAAAATACGCAAAAAGAATTGCAGCAGATCTTCGGGCCACATTTCCTTTTCCAGCTGAAATACTGCTGGCTATCCATCAGTCTTTTTACATTGGACTGTTTGAAGCGGTTATCCACAATGTACCCAAAGAGCGTATGGAAGAACTGAGCGGGCTGCTTATACAGTATTACACAGCAAGTTGGAGCAGCGTTATCACAGAACAGGGGATGACCCTGATTTTCTATATTCCAATCCAGCTTGCACCGACCACGCTCCTTTCCTGGTTCATCAAGGACGCAAATCTTGTAAGCCAGGGTGCAACGCCTTTCCGTCTTTTGTTCAGCACCTAGGGCAACAAAGCCAAATGGGTCTAAAATCTCATATACGAGGTCATGACAGCCGGTTGCTTTTTGAATGGGATAATTTTATCCCTCTACCAGGTTAGAACCGTCTGTGAAGATTTCAACTCACAGGCGGTTCTTGTTATTTGAAAGCGAAATGATGGGGCATTCTTCAACTTATGCGGTGGAGAGATGGCTTTACATAGCAGCATCCGGGATTCACCGTATTAAGCGGAAGAATGCCCGGATGCTGCTTTTTATTCAGGAGGTGTCTGTTATGCGGCAATCTGATTCGGTGAGCGAAGAACTTGACACGGAGAACGTTCAGTGTGCGCTTGATTTTGAGAACACAATGAATGAGCTGGAGACACAGTTATACTATCGCCATCTGCCGCCGAAGGAAGTTGCTCTGCGGGTCATGGAAACGGCCTGTAAATTCTATGATGCCGACTGGTGCGGTCTAATTCAGGTTGATCTGGATTTGGGACTGTGGAAGCCACTCTGGTGGCACAATGAATGCCAAGAAGATAAAACCACTATCCTTACAAATGAGTTTGAATCGTCTGAATTTCTCGACCGCTGGGTAAAAGCGGTACGCAGAGGAACTCCCATGGTTGTGTCTGATGCCGAAGAAGTTAAGGACCTCTATCCAGATGAATACCAGCTCTATGAGCGTCTGGGAATCAAGTCTGTCCTTGCAATTCCTTTGGAGCCTCGGCAAATCGCCCTGATTGCTGTGCGCAATCCTCAGCGGTACATCCATCAGACCAGTATGCTCAAGCTTCTGGCCTATGTGTTACTGGCAGCATACAACGATAAGCGAATGGCTGACAGTCTGAGCATGGCGTTCTCGCCAGAAAACATCAAGAGCAGCCATGATGTCTTCATCAGCTTGTTCGGAGAATTGAAAATCCACACTTCCCACGGTGTCCTGCCGGAGTCCGACCTGAAATCTCCCAAAATCAGCCGCCTGTTGACCTTTATGCTGCTTTCAAAAAAGAAAGCCCTTTCATCGTTGGAAATCGTACAGGAAATCTGGCCAGAAGAACTGGAGGATAAAGATGAACCCGGAAAAAAGGTCAAACAGCTCGTTTACCGGCTGCGGCAGGCATTCAGTATTATCTCGGATGAACAGCTGATTCTCTCCACCCCGTCTGGTTACCAGTTCAACCCAGACCTCAACATCACAACCGACTTCCAGATGTTCGATGAACTTTGCATTGCCGCTGCAAAAGCTACTTCTACCATAAATAAGGTGGGACTACTCGAAAAGGCTGCATCGTTGTATCAGGGCAAGCTTCTTTCTACCACTGATGGTGAACACTGGCTTGTTCACTATGCAAACCGCTACCACCTCGCATTTATGAGTACAGTTAATGAACTGTTGAAGCAGCTGATGGACTTCCACGCATACGATCTGCTCCATCAAGATGCAGCGCTGGCCCTGACCATCGCACCGGAAAACACAAAAGCCTACTATTGGCTCATTTGCTCGTACCGGAAACAGCACATGGACGAGCTGGCATCGGGCGAACTAGCTGCTGCGAAGCAAAAGCTGCCTGAAGATGAGTACCAGAAATTGCTCAGTTTACTCGAATGATAAAACAACGTTGTTGCGTCATACGACTTTCGTGTGACCTTCATACAACTTCTGTGTAACCTTATTTTTTCTAAAATCGTTCCATGTGACTTTCATAAGACCGTCATGTGACTTCTATAAGACCCTCGTGTGCTATGATAGCAAGGTAAGTCAAAGCCTTGTTGTATGGCTGCGAGGGCTTTATTTTTTTGTCCTTTTTTAGCCGGATAAACCGCTTTTGATCTGTAACGAAGAAAAATATATCGAAAGCCTGAGATGCATTAAAGGCTGAGGATACTCATATTGCTTTCCATCTACGGATGGAAAACAGTGTCTGTACCCTTTTCTTTAATGCGTCTTATTTTTTGCGCCAAAGAAAAGTTGGCATCCTGTCCAGCAGTGAAGTATCCTCATCCTCCGCATCCAGCGGAAAGGACACTTCATGTTTCTTTTTGCCCTCTTTTCGTGGCTGGAGCTGGCCGCAAAGTATCCCTAGAATCTCCAAATTTTCAATTTTTTACGCCTTATCGAAAATTTGGAGGTCAACAATGGAATTTAATAACGGCAACGAACGTCGAAAACTGAACAAAAAGTGGGAACGGCTGCGTGTGCAGTACCAACAGGCGGGAATGAGTGAAGATGCAATCCAAGCCATGTATGATTTTGATTTGGGCGTTCTCAATAGTGAGCGTTCCTACGTTGCAAACACACTGGCAATCGTTGACGATGGTGATGACAGCACGGGAAGGAAATCTTCTGACTTTAAGCAGTATGAAAAGGCAATTGCTGTAACCGATACTTACCACGAGACCCGGACTCGGTTTGCATGGGTAGGCGAAATCAAAGACAAGCGTTTGCAAGAAGGGTTAGAAAAACTCTCCGATGAAGAACTTCGGCTTATCACGCTGTATTTCCGCGACGAATATAGTACCGTAGAATTATCTAAAGTTTATGGCATTGCACAGCAAAATATTAGCAAGCGAATCTTGAAAATCACTAAATTTTTGAAGAAGTTTGGATTTTTGGGTGTAGATTGAGGCTTCTCGATGGCTCGTAAGTGAGGGGACAATTCACCAGACGGCTCTCGCCGCTGGTGATATGTCCACACTCACGGACCTTGAAAGCTGAATAGTTCAGTCGTCTGGTACTCAGAACAATGATACTTCCGTAATTCGCGGCCCGGTCAGAAAGTAGACGGGGTGGTTGAGATGCCAATGGAGCGGTACAAGCCCGCCGCCAGATGATTCCCCACTCTCAGGGAGCCGAGGGCGAATATGAGAGACCTAAACATATTTTATCAGGAGCAGTCGGATGCTGTTTTTGGTCTTCGGCTGCTTCTGTTCTTTACATAACTACCCACTCATTTTTAATCACACATAGGAGGTAAACCTATGGATGAACTGAATCCTACCATCAAAGAGCGTCAGATCTACCATGAGATGAAGCTGACTCCTGCGATGGTCAAGTCCATCCGTACCCTCTGCGGTGTCTGCCTCCGGCACTACGTTGAAACCAAGGCGTTCAAGATCGCCATTGTGCCGAATAAGGACAGATGCATGGAAACCTGCACGGTCTGCCAGACCCGGCGTGGCTACGACTACGTTGTCATGCCGCGCTGAATCCGGTTTTCATTCACCCGCAGGGATGCGATAGAATCCCTAAAATCAATTACCACCATGAATTGAGCAAAGCCCGCTGCCGAAAACGCAGCGGGCTTTTGCATATCAGAATGGAGGTTCGCACTTGGAATCGAATTGGAAGTTCCAACGCGGAGACATCTATTTTGTAAAACTGGAGGCAGGCGTTGGCTCCGAACAAAACGGTGCCCGTCCAGCAGTCATTCTTCAAAATGATGTCGGCAACATCTACTCTCCGACTTTGATTGTCGCGGCTTTGACAAGTAAGACAGATAAGAAAGTAACGCAGGCAACCCATTGTCAGGTAGAAGAAGATGGCCTGAAACCGTCCATTGTTCAGGCAGAACAGATTTTCACCATTGATAAAAGCCGTGTCCTGAAGTTTGTCGGACACCTTTCCCCGGAGAATATGCGCCGGGTCGATGATGCTGTGAAGATCAGTCTTGCTCTGAATCCGATGGGCAGCATTCAAAAACTCAAACCGATCATCCGCTCTCAGGCGGCTTACGCGCCTCCTGAAGTGGTGGATGGAAAGCCACCCATCTATCCCTACACACCCATCAAATCATCCTTTGAGGACGCTGGGAGTGTGGAGGAGATGATGATGTACACCGAACTGCAATCCGCTGTTCATGCCATGATTCAGCGGCTCGAATACAGCTTTACCTTTAATCCCACCTTGCTCACCATCCCGAAGCGTAAGCAGCAGGTCGCTGAGATTCTGGAAGAAGCTGAAAAATACATCTGGCGAATCAAGGAGGAAATGAGATGCGCCTGAAAAACACTGCGGATAACTTCTCCGCTTCCTTTAACATTACACCGCCGTACCAGATGGTGGTCATTCACAGCAGTAAGCTGATCTACCCTCGTGAGCTGTACCAGCGGGGCATCCAGCGCAAGCGCGTTGAGTTGATTGCCAAAGACTTTAACGAATATACGGCGAACGAGCCGAAGGTCAGCTTCCGCAATGGCCGGTATTATGTAACGGACGGCCAGCACACCATTGAAGCGCGTATCCTGCGCAACGGCGGTAAGGATCTGCCGATTCTGTGTAAGATCTACACTGGCCTGACGATGCAGCAGGAAGCCCTGTTCTTCGCAGAGCAGAACGGTCACGCCGCACCGCTGACGGCGGGCATCAAGCTCCGTGCCAAGGTCGTGGGAGAGGATGCGCCCTCCGTTGCATTTCTCGCAGCCACCAACCGGGTGGGTCTGGACTTCAACTATGACAGCTTGCAGTTGAGCGACTACCGCATCAGCTGCGTGGGCACCGCACTCAAGCTGTACAACCAGATGGGCGAGAAAATCTACTGCGAGGCCCTGCGGCTGATCGTGGCTGCATGGGAGGGCAAGCCTGATTCGTTCCGGGCATCTGTCCTGCGGGGCATGATGCACTTTATGGAACTGTATCACGGTGAGTTCAGCGAGGAACGGCTGATCCGTGCGCTGCGCAGCGTTCACCCCATGGAGATTTATCGCAGTGGCATGGACAATCCTGCCAAACTGCCCGGATGGAAGAAATACGTTTTTCCCATCTATATGGCCTACAACGGCAAGTGCCGCAAGGATGCCCTGCCGATGAAATTCTGATAAATCAAAGGAAAGGGCACTACAATGATCGACAAGTTTTCTCAGGTCGCAGGAAATCTTCCTGCGACTGACAGTGATGCTAACCGGCAATATCTGGTAATCAATGGCTATCCTGTTGTTTTCAGTTTTTCCAAAGAACCCAACCCGGAAGCATTTGAACGCATTCGGAACATCCTGCTTGCCACCAGCTATACGAAGAAGGTAGGTTGACATCATGGACGAATGCAGAATCAAACGCTATACTGAGTGCGGTAACGGGCGATATTACAAACCGAGCCATTGCCGGACGTTCTTTGACAACGAAATAAAGCCTATCCCCACTTTTTATGATGAAAGTGAGGAATTTACAATGACAAAAAATAACAATCGCGTGTGCTGCTTGTACCGCGTTTCCACCGATAAGCAGGTGGATTTCAACTCCAACCATGAAGCAGACCTGCCCATGCAGCGAAAGGCTTGCCATAAATTCGCTGAATCGAAGGGCTGGGTCATCGTCCATGAAGAACAGGAAGAAGGCGTGTCCGGCCACAAAGTCCGGGCCGCCGCCCGCGACAAGCTCCAGATCATCAAGGACTATGCCCGAAAGGGCAAGTTCGATATCCTGCTGGTATTCATGTTCGACCGTATCGGTCGTATCGCAGATGAAACGCCCTTTGTTGTGGAATGGTTTGTACGGAACGGCATCCGGGTATGGAGTACCCAAGAGGGTGAGCAGCGTTTCGACAACCACACTGACAAACTGCTGAACTACATCCGATTCTGGCAGGCGGACGGAGAAAGCGAAAAGACTTCCGTCCGTACCCGCACCAGTCTGCGCCAGCTTGTAGAAGAAGGTCACTTCAAGGGCGGAAATGCGCCTTATGGCTATGACCTTGTACGGAGTGGGCGTATCAACAAGCGCAAGCATGAACTGTACGAACTGCACATCAACGAGCAGGAAGCTGCCGTAGTGCGGATTGTCTTTGACAAGTATGTGTATGAGGGCTATGGTCCACAGCACATTGCTACCTATCTGAACAATTCTGGCTATCGTGCAAGGTCCGGAAAGTGCTGGCACCCATCCAGTATTCGGGGGATGGTGCAAAACCTGACCTACACCGGCGTTCTCCGTTGCGGGGATGCACGATCAGAATTGATGCCGGATTTGCAGATTGTCCCGCAGGAACAGTTTGAAAACGCACAGCGCATTCGGAATGAACGCTCTGTGCGCTCAACTGCGGAAGCCGAAAATCGTCTTCCTTTGAACATCCATGGGAAGTCGCTGCTTGCCGGCAACGCTTACTGCGGACACTGCGGTGCAAAGCTGGAACTGACCAGCAGCCGTAAATGGCGAAAAATGGCAGATGGTTCGTTAGACGATACGCTGCGTATTCGCTATACCTGTTACGGAAAGCTCCGCAAGCAGACCAACTGCACCGGGCAGACGGGATATACCGTCCACATTCTGGATGAGATCATTGATAAAGCTGTCCGCCAGATTTTCTCCAAGATGAGGGGTATCCCCAAAGAGCAGATCGTTACAAAACGCTATGAAAAAGAGAATGCGGAACGCAAGAATCATCTGCAAGACCTTCAGACACAGCGGAACAAGGCAGAAAAAGACCTGTTGGCACTGAAAACCGAGGTTTTAGCTTGCATCAAAGGTGAAAGCGTGTTACCGAGAGAAACCCTTGCCGAAATGATTACAGCGCAGGAAGAGAAACTCACGGAGCTGGAAAACCTTTGCGAAGCGGCCAGTGAAGAACTGGAGAAAACGGCAGAGCTGATGGATAAAGTGTCGCGGCTGTATGATGAACTGATTTCTTATGCTGACCTGTACGACAGTGCAAATTTTGAAGCGAAGAAGATGATCGTCAACCAGCTCATCCGCAGGGTAGACGTTTATCGCGGATACCAGATCAACATCTCGTTCAACTTCGACCTTACTCCGTACATCGAGGGAGAGTGATACGTTCGCCTGCAAAACAGTCGGGCATCGAACCAGTATTTTCAAAAACAACCAAACAGCAAGAATTGGGGGTTGCCGTCCATGCGCCTGCAAAATCAGGCATTTGGCTGATTCTCGATGCAACCTCTAAGAAAGCAAAAAGAAAAGCACCATACTTCAAACGAAGTACAGTGCTTTTTTGGTGGAGAATAGCGGGATCGAACCGCTGACCTCTTGCATGCCATGCAAGCGCTCTCCCAGCTGAGCTAATCCCCCATAGCCTGTGTCGTCCCTGACGACGTGTGTTATTATACCAGCTGAAAGGAGAGTTGTCAACAACTTTTTTTATTTTTTGTGAACGACGCTGCGGCTGGTGCTGCGTTTGTAGTAGAACAAGTACTGCTGTACGATGCCAGCCTGCTGATCATAGGAAGGAAAAGGGTCGTGGCCGCCGAATTCCTCATCAATGAGTCGCTGTATCCAGACATCAATAGGAGCCATCGCGGTACGGCCATAGCCAAAGAGGCAGACGCAGTTTGCTACCTTTTTGCCGACGCCGTCCAGCTCGAGGAGGCGGGAAAAGAGCGCGTCGTCGGGCAGCGCCGCCAGAGCACCGAGGTCGAGTGTGCCGCTGGAAGCCTGAGCGGCAGCGTTCTGGATGTAACGGGTGCGGTAGCCCAGACCACAGCCCATCAGCTGCGCCTCAGAGAGGCCGCAGAGCTGCTGCGGGGTAGGGAAGAGGAAAACTTCATCGCCTTCGGCACTGAGAGGTTCGCCGCAGCACCGGGCAAGGTGTTCCACGGCGGTGCGGATGGCCGGAATGCTCTTGCGCTGGGAGATGAGAAAGGTGATGAGCATTTCCCATGGATCCTGATGCAGGACTCGGATGCCCTGCCCGAAATCGAGCGATTTGTCCAGATAGCTGCTCTGTCCCGCCAAGCTGCACCGCAGCGCGGCATAGTTCCGGCCCAAATCAAAGTAGTCGGCCCAGTACTCCCGATCTGAGCCATACCATGCGGCGTCGTATTGACCATCGCCCAGCGGAGTCAGATAAAGAAGTGCGCCGCCGGAAAGAAAACGGTAGCGCCCGTCGGACAGCTTTTGTGGCCGGAAGCACTGGCCGCTTTCGATGATCTTGTCGAGGTCAAAGTCGTCCTGGATGGCGACGAGCTGATGGGTGAGGGAAACTGTATGCATGGAAAACTCCTTTTTGGAAAAATTGTGGCGATGCCCGATTCGCGGTGGAAACTGATTTCTATCCGTACCCTCCGCGGGGAGGGTGACAAATTACGCTCGGCGACCTTGTCGTCGCGCTCGTTATTTCTAGCCACGCCCTCCGCGAGGAGGGCGACCGATGAACAGGAAGCGACATATTTTTCCGGCGTTTTATTTCTATCCACGCCCTCCGCGAGGAGGGCGACGAAGTCGCTGGTCACGAGGGCGGGGTTGTAGAAATTTCTATCCACGCCCTCCGCGAGGAGGGCGACGTCCGGAACTGCAGTGCTGCTGCACGAAGCGCCGGATATTTCTATCCACGCCCTCCGCGAGGAGGGCGACGCTTTGTCTTGTCGTCACGTTCCATTTCCGTGATATTTCTATCCACGCCCTCCGCGAGGAGGGCGACACTTTACAATCGAAGTCAACAGAACGGCTATTCGATTTCTATCCACGCCCTCCGCGAGGAGGGCGACGAGCGCAACACGGGAGACTATCGACTAGGAGGAGGACATTTCTATCCACGCCCTCCGCGAGGAGGGCGACCTCACAGCTTTCAATGCGGGCGCCCTGCATTTCAATTTCTATCCACGCCCTCCGCGAGGAGGGCGACTTGATGCGGTAGGCTGCGGACGCTGCTGCAAGTAATTTCTATCCACGCCCTCCGCGAGGAGGGCGACCACGCCGCTTGCGGGTGCTGCGCCGGAACATCTCGATTTCTATCCACGCCCTCCGCGAGGAGGGCGACGCATCCTTGTAGGCTGCAATGATGTCCTGAATCCATTTCTATCCACGCCCTCCGCGAGGAGGGCGACCTGGAAAAGCTGCTGTTCTGTTTGGCGGACAGGTTATTTCTATCCACGCCCTCCGCGAGGAGGGCGACGCAGTCTGGACGGCCTGACCGTGACCGGTGTGTGATTTCTATCCACGCCCTCCGCGAGGAGGGCGACCACCGATGCCGACGGCGATACTCTGACCGTTACCGAATTTCTATCCACGCCCTCCGCGAGGAGGGCGACTGTATTTTTTGGGTGGGAAGACGAGAGAGTATGATTTCTATCCACGCCCTCCGCGAGGAGGGCGACCTGTGATGCGGCGTGCCTATGACGAAAAATACAGATTTCTATCCACGCCCTCCGCGAGGAGGGCGACCGCCTGGAGCTTTGCCACGCGGTCTCCGACCATAATTTCTATCCACGCCCTCCGCGAGGAGGGCGACTTGTCGCCCTGCGCTGCCTTGTTGCTGCGCTTGGAATTTCTATCCACGCCCTCCGCGAGGAGGGCGACATTCCAGCATCGGTATCAAGAGAGGGTCACGCTTATTTCTATCCACGCCCTCCGCGAGGAGGGCGACGCCCTCGACTACGCTGCCAAAATCAAACACGCGCAATTTCTATCCACGCCCTCCGCGAGGAGGGCGACCTCGCCCTCGTCGTCGCCGATGCTGGCGACGTTCCAATTTCTATCCACGCCCTCCGCGAGGAGGGCGACGTTATTCTGATGTACCTCTTGACGATCACGTCCGTATTTCTATCCACGCCCTCCGCGAGGAGGGCGACCTTCGTGCCTTCGCGTCTACTCTGGGAGCACTTCGAATTTCTATCCACGCCCTCCGCGAGGAGGGCGACCGGCTTTGGAGCACAGACACCGTCGGGCGGATACGATTTCTATCCACGCCCTCCGCGAGGAGGGCGACAGGACTCGGAGACAAATGGTTTCAGGATCATCAAATTTCTATCCACGCCCTCCGCGAGGAGGGCGACCACTCGCCCGCCTCGTCCGCGCCGATGGCACTCTATTTCTATCCACGCCCTCCGCGAGGAGGGCGACCCGGATGCACCACGGCTGACGGAAATGCGGAAGTTATTTCTATCCACGCCCTCCGCGAGGAGGGCGACCCACCCGCCCGTCGGTGGTGGAGATGTCGAGGGTATTTCTATCCACGCCCTCCGCGAGGAGGGCGACGTGCGTAAAGGGAGAAAAATGCAATGGTACGGATCATTTCTATCCACGCCCTCCGCGAGGAGGGCGACCTGATGGCGGAGACGGGTGAGCCATGATAGACCGATTTCTATCCACGCCCTCCGCGAGGAGGGCGACCTGTTCTCCCAGGTTTGCAAAGACGGGATAGTAATTTCTATCCACGCCCTCCGCGAGGAGGGCGACGGGACATCGTGGTCATGGAGAACGCTGCCGTGTATTTCTATCCACGCCCTCCGCGAGGAGGGCGACATTCAAGCGAGACTATTCGCTGCTCACGACGATATTTCTATCCACGCCCTCCGCGAGGAGGGCGACGACAACGATGTGGACAAATTCATCGCAAGCTTCGATTTCTATCCACGCCCTCCGCGAGGAGGGCGACTATAACCCATTTGTTCATACATGCTTCTTCGGTTATTTCTATCCACGCCCTCCGCGAGGAGGGCGACTCGTCGAATTTTGCCAGCTTCACCAGCCGGTAGTATTTCTATCCACGCCCTCCGCGAGGAGGGCGACGCGGAATAGTTACATGTTCACCCGCTTTCTGAGGGATTTCTATCCACGCCCTCCGCGAGGAGGGCGACCTCATGATGTTGTGTTCGTCGGTGAGTGCAATTTTATTTCTATCCACGCCCTCCGCGAGGAGGGCGACAGCAGCTAAAGGACAAGGAAACATCCATGTCCAAATTTCTATCCACGCCCTCCGCGAGGAGGGCGACGTCTGGTCGGTACGGACGACTGCCAGACCCATAATATTTCTATCCACGCCCTCCGCGAGGAGGGCGACCTTGCTCTGGGAACATTGGAAGGAGTTTATGGGTATTTCTATCCACGCCCTCCGCGAGGAGGGCGACGGCAATGCAAAGGACAACGAGGCATTCGGCTATCAGATTTCTATCCACGCCCTCCGCGAGGAGGGCGACACTATCAACCAGTTACGTCAGGCATTCCAGATTCAATTTCTATCCACGCCCTCCGCGAGGAGGGCGACTAAAGCTCAAGATGAGCAATACAGGGCTAACCATCATTTCTATCCACGCCCTCCGCGAGGAGGGCGACGTTTGGTCGGTTCGTACTACTGCGAGCCCCATGATATTTCTATCCACGCCCTCCGCGAGGAGGGCGACCTACGAGCGTCGGCTGTGTGACGTTCTGGTTCCTATTTCTATCCACGCCCTCCGCGAGGAGGGCGACGAGCACGGCTTCATCATGGGGCTCGCAGTAGTACATTTCTATCCACGCCCTCCGCGAGGAGGGCGACCATTGATGCAGACGGACACTGTTACACAAAGCTTATTTCTATCCACGCCCTCCGCGAGGAGGGCGACCGGGAGTAGACGCCCAGGCCCAGCAGCGAGCTCAATTTCTATCCACGCCCTCCGCGAGGAGGGCGACGTGCAGCGCGTGATAGATTGCGTCCAGTTTTTCGAATTTCTATCCACGCCCTCCGCGAGGAGGGCGACGTAACACAAGCTATCAGAGGGCAATGGCCGACATATTTCTATCCACGCCCTCCGCGAGGAGGGCGACAGCGTATACTGTAGAGGAGGCGAAAGCCATCATCATTTCTATCCACGCCCTCCGCGAGGAGGGCGACTAACAGGGTCAATCATGACCCTAGAAAAATACAGAATTTCTATCCACGCCCTCCGCGAGGAGGGCGACTGTAGACCGGCATGCATCGAGTTGTTTTGTTCATATTTCTATCCACGCCCTCCGCGAGGAGGGCGACCTCGTGCATCTTTTTCGAGCAGCTTTTGAATCTGATTTCTATCCACGCCCTCCGCGAGGAGGGCGACCCAACGACAGCGCGATCACTCTCGCAAAGCCTCTATTTCTATCCACGCCCTCCGCGAGGAGGGCGACCTTCCAATGTTCCCAGAGTAAGCGGTTAGGTACGAAATTTCTATCCACGCCCTCCGCGAGGAGGGCGACGTCGTCATGCGGATAATCGCCGCTTGGTCAATGCTATTTCTATCCACGCCCTCCGCGAGGAGGGCGACAAGGCTGTGTCTGCTCCCTTGCTTACCTTGGTCGATTTCTATCCACGCCCTCCGCGAGGAGGGCGACAAATGCCATCAAAGATGTTCTCCTTCTCGTTCTCATTTCTATCCACGCCCTCCGCGAGGAGGGCGACAGCAAAAACAGAGACAAAATCTCTATTTTCAAACAAATTATACAACATTCTGCACGAATTTAGAAGAGCCTTGATTTACAACGGGTCAAAGAACTATCCAAATCATGCAAAACGACTCAAAAATCCGGTGCGAAGGTGCCGGAAAGATGCTGAGGACTCACCCTTCGCACCGGGGCGCAAAACTCAGAACAACAGCAGGCCGTCCTGCTCGAAGGGCGGATGAACGCCGATATGCTCCACCTTGCTCTTATAGTTGTTGCCCAGCTGGTAGAAGCGCAGGCTGTCCAGCGTGGGGTCGATGAGAGCCGTCAGCTCCGCCTTGAGAACGGCATACTGCGCGGCATCCAGCAGACACTCGAACACGGAGTTCTGCACCCGCTGGCCGTGGTCCACACAGCGCTTGGCGACTTTGCGCAGACGTCTGCGCCCGGCAGGAGTTTCGGTATTGACGTCGTAGGTGATAAGGACCAGCATACACATCCCTCACTTCCAGAAAAATGGCGGGTAAAGCTCCATATCGCCCCGCAGGGTGCGGGCCAGAAGCAGAGCCTGCACATAAGGCACGAGGCCCCACAGAAGCTTTTCGTTCAGGAACGGGTGGGTGATGGTCTCCTGCTTGCGGGTCTGCCACCCGCCCAGAAAGGCGCGGCGGCCCTCATCGGTGAGAAGGACAGCTCCGTTCTCCTGCTTCTGGAAATGCTTCGGTGTCATGATTTTCTGGTTGATGCAGGAGAGCACGAAGCGGTCGGCGTAAACAGTGCGCAGTTCTTCCATGAGGTCGAGGGCGAGGCTCCTGCGCCCGGGCCGGGCGCGGTGGAGAAAGCCGACGTAGGGGTCGAGGCCCACACTCTGAAGAGCCGCCGTGCAGTCGGAGGCCAGAAGCGAATAAGCGAAGGAGAGCAGGGCATTGGTGTTGTCCAGAGGCGGGCGGCGGCTCCGGCCGGCAAAAGAAAAATCATCGTGCTGCTGCAGGATGAGCGAATCAAAGCAGTCGAAATACCGCTGTGCCGCCTCGCCCTCCAGGCCGCGAAGCTGGTCGAGGTCGTCACACTGCTCGATGAGGGGCAGCGCCGCCGCCAGCTGGGCGCTGGTGCGCTTGAGCTGTTCCACCGGCACCCGCTGGGGGTGGTCACGGGTGGCCCGTTCCAGCACCCAGCGGGCGTTATAGACTTTGCCCAGGATGAAATTGCGCGCATAGAGACAGCTCTCTGCCTCGCTGTCTGCGATGCGGTACTGGGTCTGCCGCAGCAGGACGTTGCCCGGCTCTTCGCCTACAGCCCGGGCCAGAAAGCGGCCCTGCGGGCTGAAAAAGCTCAAATCGACCCCGAGGCGGGCGCATTTGCCCATCAGGGCAGGGCTTGCGCCGGGATAGCTGAAGCAGACGATGCCTTCCAGCGTGTGGAGCGGGACCCGGCCGATTTCAGCCTTGTTGCAGAGCAGGACGATGTTCTCCCCCTCGAGGGAAAGGTAGGCGTCCTTGTTGAGGACGTAGAGAGTGTTCAAAAACTTTCTCATGGCGCGGCCTCCTGCATCTCGTCCAGATGGGCGCGGAGATAGGCTTTCGGGTCGGCACGCTGATACAGCACGGGGAGGCAGAGCTCTTTGAGGGAGCAGGCGCTGCAGTGGGTGCCGGGCTTTGACTTGGGAGTATAGCCCCGGGCAAAATAGGTGTGCATCTCATCGGCCATCTTCTGGGTGGCCTGGCGGAGTTCTTCGGTCAGCGGCACGACCTCCCGCCGCCGCGTTTCCTCGTAGAAGAGCGCACCCTCCGGGATGCTGCACACCAGCATCTCTTCCAGCGCCATGGCCTGTGCGCAGAGCTGCAGCCGGTCAGCGTCGCCGGCCTTGGCGCGGCCATGCTTGTACTCGACAGGCATGGGCTTCCAGAGTCCTTCCGCGTTTTGCAGGGGGATGCCCTCCGGGTCGGCCCGGAACTCGACGACATCGCAGTTTCCGCTCAGGCCAAGCCGACGGCTGACCACCTGCATCCCTCGGGTGATGAGCAGGCCGCCGCGCCGTTCGGTCTGGTTTGCGTCATGGCAGCGGGCGTGGTCGAGCTGGCCTTCGACGGTGCGGCGGTTCTCCGCCCACTGCTGTTCCAGATGGATGAGCGCCCACTGACGGCGGCAGAAGCAGAAGTGCTGGATGCCCGACAGGGGCAGCCAGTCGTCCGGGCCGGCCATCAGGACAGCCTCTCGCAGGTGACTCCTTCCGGCAGAGTGTCTGCCACCGTGACGGTGTAGTCGCGGTAGCTGCGGGCGGCGTCCACATCAGGCTTGCGCTGGACGGTGACGGAGTCGAAGAGCTTATAGGCCGGGGCATTGCCCAGCTCAGAATCGTGCTTGAACACGATGAGCTCCCGCACGGCCATCTTGCCCCGGGCGGCGCTGTGGTCGTTCTCGAACATATTCAGGATGGCAGTCCACAGAAGTTTCAGATCATCCTCGGAGAAGCCGGTGGTCTTCCGGGCGAGGTTGGCCGAGACATAGCCCTCGGCGCGGTAGAGGGCGTAAGGCACAATGTGCTTGCGGCCCATCTCGGTACCCTTCTTCTCGGCATCGGCCTCGGTGGTGATGGCCACGCGGGTAATGGTGACTTCCTGCGGGACGATGGGGTCTACCGACCGGGCAAAGCTCAGCTGGACGGGGCCGCGCACCTGACCGCAGTTCAGCGCACCCTTGACGAAGGTGGTCATGACGGCACCGAAGGTGCGGATGTCGAAGTAGTTCTCGCACATATAGTCCCGCAGCTTGGCATCGATGTCGGGGTCGGCCTTTTTGGCGGCTTTCAGGTCGGGGTCGATGCCCAGAGTTTTGATGGCCTCGGCGTCGCTGCGGTTGAGGGGAACGCCGTCCTTGATGTAGATACGATAGCCTTTTTCGTCCTCTTTCAGGGTCTCGACATAGTTGCGGATCTTCCGCTTGAGGCAGACGTCGGTCACCAGACCGTAGCCCGTCTCGGGGTCGATGCGGGGCATATTGCCTGCGTCGGGGTCGCCGTTGGGGTTGCCGTTCTCGACGTCGAACAGGATGACGAAATCATAGCGGTTCTTGATGGGCTCAGACATGGTTTATTCCTCCTCATTCTTTTTGGCGTAGCGTTTCTGGGTCTGGTGGTAGTAGCCGATCTCAAAGGCACCCTACTCCGGCAGGCTGAGCCGCGCCGGGAAGCATGTCTCGGGCAGCTGGGCCATCAGCTCGGTGAGCTGTTTGCTGAAATGCACCTCGTTGGGGGTGCTCATCTTCTGCAGATGCTTCTGAGCCAGCTTGACCAGCGTGGGGAAGGCCGTTGCCGGGGTGGCACAGGCCGAGTTGAAGTACCGGTCTTTGATGGTGGCGTTGATGCCGGGATTGGCGACGCTCTGGATCGTCTCCAGCACAGAGAAGAGACGCCCCAGAACATAGGGGACATTGCTGCTTTCGTTCAGGCTCACGGTAAATACCTCCTTGTTGAGCTCGGTGGGGTAGTTGCGGAGATAGTAGGCTTTCAGGATGGCGGCGCGGCCCCGGGTGACTTCCCGTTCGGCCCGGATGCGCAGAGTCACGCCGTTGAGCAGGGTGGCGGGATAGGGTCCGCCGGTGAGGATGGCCCGGAGCAGATCACCCACCAGCTGGGGCGATGGATTTTTGTCCCGGGATCTCTGGTTGACCGTCTCCTGCGCCAGCGCCCAGACCGACAGGTTTTCCCGCTTGTCGAAGGCGGGGCGGGTGATGCTGAGCCGGTCGGCGTGGTCCTGCAGATTTTTGGCAAACTGTCCGAAGCTGCTGTGCAGGAAGAACCGGACGGAGAGCCGGGCCGCGTTGGGCGAGATGCCCAGCACATAGAAGTTCTGGTTCGGGTCCAGCTTGTCATCGAGGAAGGAGACGGGGCGTCCCTGAGAAAGGGCTTTCAGTGCGGCGGCAAGGTCACTTTCCGAGACGCCGCGCGCCTCGGCACCGCCGCAGAAAAACATCAGCATGGCGTTTGAGTAGGCGGGAGCGGCGTTTTCGGCCCAGCAGACGATGGTGGTGTCGCCGATGCGCTGACAGCAGTTCCGGTCAGCCAGCAGCAGGTTGAGAGCCGTGGTGTAGGCGAAAGCCGCGTACTCGCTGACGGGGGCGTTGGCACCCTGCTCATGGCCATAGGAGCAGAAAGCGGGCGCGTTGAAGGAGACCAGCGCCGCACCGGCGGCCTGTGCGCCCATCACACCCTTGATGGCGGGGTGGATGCGGGCGATGCCGGCCTCTTTGCCGGTGATGAGGCAGCGGGCCATCTCGGCGTCTGCATCGGAGGTGTCAAAGGCGGACTGCCAGGCGTCCCGGATGGCGTCATCTGTGGTGGCCAGCCAGTGGGCGCCGTCGGGAGATTCGTAGCCGAACACAAGGTTCGCGTTGTTGTTCAGGTCGGCCCACTGCTCTGCCAGCAGAGGGTGGGTGGGGGCTGTATCCGGCTCCCAGCTGTCAAAAAAGGCGAGGATGGCTTTGGCGGCAGGGGAGTCTACTCCGTCGAGAACCTTGTGGTGAAGGGAGGCACAGGCTTCGAAGCACTGGCGGGAGCGCTCGGGCTTGCCCTTCTCGTCTGCGCCCAGCAGATAGGACGTATTGTCGCACAAAAAGTTCGCGGCGACGCCGGAGGCGCGCTTGACCCGGTGGGGGACAGGAAGCTCACGGGGGGCGATGACGGTCTTTTTGCCCTTGGGGACTTCCTGCCGCAGGTCGTTGAGGGCGAGGAGCTGGCCGTCGGGGCCGAGGCGCAGTTCATAGCTGACTTTGAAGCGGCTGTCCCATCCGGGGGCCTCCACCTTGCCCTGCTTCAAGAGCTGTTCATAATAGGCGGTGAGTGCTTGGAGTATCATGTAAACACCTCCACGTCCCGGCATTCCATCACGCCGTCCACCAGTTTTGCGCGGAAGAACTGGCTGCGGATGTTGGCCGGATCAGAGTAATCGAGGCTGTGGAGCATGAAGCCGAGGTCCTGCGTGACCTTCAGCGCCGGAATATCGCCGCCCGGCCACTCCCGGAAGTTGGCCGGGAACTCCCGGCACCCGAAACAGGGCTGGTGGTAGCACTGTCCCTTGCGCAGCCGCCGCCGCAGGATGTCCTGGAACTTGCCGGGATTGTCGCTGGGGGCGACCTTGTCCGTCAAATCAAAGTGACACTCGATGACGTAGTGGACGTCCTGCAGGACCATCGCGGCCCGCTGCTGGATGTCCTCCGAGGTGTAGAGCACCGGCGGTGTGCCGCCTTTGGCCGCACTGAGGGCGGCGGAGGACAGCAGGGTGGACTTGACCTCGTTGCGCCGGATGTTGGTGAACCGGATGGGCCGCTGGGTGTATTCCTCGGTGGACGCTTCGTCCTCAGGGTCAAGGCCGAAGGGCTTGAGCAGATAGATGCGGTCAACCGTATAACGCAGCCCGGGGTGCCAGTAGATGGCTTCCACAAGGCCCCGCGCAGCGGATGGAGTGATCATGTCGTAGCTCACACGCTCGGTCTTCATTTCCGGACGAGTGAAACAGGCATAGTCGCCCCATACTTCAATGAGCATGGACATCAGCATCGCCTCCTTTCCGGGTGAAGTTGAATTTTCAGACTAAGATAAATGTCAGCCATTGCAACCACCTCTTCACTATTTTACTTCATTTATTTGATAATCGGATATGTCTATATATCCTTTCTGAGCTTAGTATATTCTCTTTCGAAAGCGTTGTCAAGGAGTTGTGCGGAATTATCTGGAAAATGTTGAAAATAAGTTTGTTTTTCCGTATACTGTTGGTGTCGTTGGAGGTTTGGATGCCTCTGATGAGGATTGAAATATTTAATTGATGTCGGAGATGTCAAGGGGAAGCGGCAAAGCGGTGTATGCTTTGCCGCTTCTCTCTTTTTAGAAGTAAAGGCCGATGCCCGTCTCCACATCCATGGCAAGGCCAGTCTTTTCGCTGTAGCAGCTGGTGTCGGTGAGGATGGCGGAACCATCGGGCCGCAGTTCCAGCGCCCCGGCGGCGTCGAGCTTGTCGAACTGGTCCTTATAGCAGGAGACGCTGTAAACGCCCAGCTTCCGCAGCAGCGTCCGGGTAACATGACCGCTGCGCAGCTGTTCACAGAGGGCTGCGCCCTCGCCGACGGGCAGATAGACCGTGCGGGCAGCGTTCTCGATGAGGCGGAATTCCTCCGCCACCTGTGCAAATGGGAGCTGGCAGCCCCGGATGCCCCGGAGAAAGGCACCCAGAATGCCGTGCTTGTCCACGGCGTCGGGGCCGCGCAGTTCGGAGAGCTCGTTGAAGTAGAGCTGAATGGCCCGGGGCGTGTCCAGTGTGTCCTGATGCCGGGCGGTGTAGTCCAGCGCGCTGACGTTCTGCCTGAGCATCTGGGGCGTGGAACACTCGTCCAGCCGGAACCGGTAGACGATGCTTTCCTCTGCGCCCCGCCGCCCCTCGCGGTTGCAGCGCCCGGCAGTCTGTAAGAGCGAGTCAAGACCGCACTGCTCTCGGTAAGCGACGGGAAAATCCACGTCCACGCCCGCCTCGATGAGAGAGGTGGACACCACCCGGCAGGGCAGACCCTCTTTCAGCCGCTGGCGGATGTCGTCCAGCTGACGGCGGCGGTCGGCGGCGCAGAGCAGGGTGGTCAGGCAGTAGCTGCCCTCGGCGGGCAGAGCAGCGTAGAGCTGCTGGGCCGTCTTGCGGCGGTTGACCACGCAGAGCACCTGCGGGTGCCGGGCCAGCCGGGCGGCGAACTCCTCCTGCGGCAGGGTGCCGAGGTCTTGCAGTGTGGTGCGCCGGAGCACTTCGTAGAGGCGGGCCGCGTCGGGCGTGATCTCCTGCGGGTGGAGTTCCGGCGCAAAGCGCCGGAACAGCGGCTCAAGGGCAGGCTGGGTGGCCGTGCAGAGGACGGCCGTGGAGTGGTAATGCTGGATGAGCTGGGCGATGGCGCTGACGCAGGGGGCAAGGTAGTCGCCCGGGAGGGTCTGCGCCTCGTCGAAGATGATGACGCTGTCGGCGATGTTGTGGAGCTTGCGGCAGCGGCTGCTGCGGTTGGCGTAGAGCGACTCGAAGAACTGCACCGCCGTCGTCACCACGACGGGGGCGTCCCAGTTTTCGCTGGCCAACATCTGACGGTACTGGGCGTGGGTCAGGTCGTCCTGCTCAACAGTCTTGTACTCGGCGTTGGAGAAGTCGGCCAGAACATTTTCTGCGCCCAGCAGGCCCGAGAAGACGGCGGCGGTCTGATCGATGATGGACATATAAGGGATGACGTAGATGACCCGCTTCATCTTCTGGGCGGCGGCGTGCTCCAGCGCAAAGGCGAGGGAGGCGAAGGTCTTGCCGCCGCCGGTGGGTACGGTGAGGGTGTAGAGCCCCTGCGGGCCGTGCGCGCCTTTCTCAAGGCAGGCGCGGAGGACGGTGTTGCGCTGGACGCTGACGGGCGAGGGCGATTCAGCACTGAGATAGCGCTGCGCCTGTGCCGAGACGATGTCCCGCAGCGCGGCGATGTCCGTGCCGTTGCCCCGGGGTGCGGCCTTGCCGTCCATGAAGGTCTCGGTGTCGATGAAGTCGGCGTCCACGAGGCAGGAGTAGAGCATCCGGGTAAAGAATGCGAGGCTCAGCGGGTCGGCGCAGGCCCACGCGGGCGGCGTCGAGGTGGGGAGCGTTACTTCCTGCCAGCCGTCGTAGGGGGCTGCCGGCTTCTTGCTCCGGCCAAACAGGGTGGCGTCGCCCGGGTCATCGGCGGGGCTCCCGCCGTCGGGCAGGCCGCTGTGGTGTCCGGCCACGGCAAAGGCAGTGTGGAGATGTTGGCGAACCCAGGCCTCCTGCGCTCCGGCGGTGGAGTGGTCCACCTTGGGGCCGCCTTTGAGCCGCAGCTGGAAGGCGTCGCTGTATTTGCCGACGTCGTGGAGCCACGCGGCAAATTCGGCCTCGCTCTGCGCCCCGAAGGGGGCTGCGAAGGAACCGGCCAGCCTGGCAGTGCCGGCGAGATGGTCGTAGACGGTCTGGGTGCGGGTGCCGTCCTCGCTGATGTGGGCAAGACGTGTGGAGTGCTCCATAAAATGACCTCCTGACTCTGGTTTGCAATAAGGATACGCTTTTGAAAAAGCGGCTGTCAACAAAACGCGCTTTTCAACGAAAAATTCTGGGACTTTGCACAAAAAGCAGACGGAAAAATCTGCAATGTGCCAAAGAAGAAAGAAACGAGTATTCTTGTTTTTATGATAGTGCAAATACTGTCCAATAAACTGGACTTTTTCTGATTTTTCAGGCAAAAATGAAAAGAGAACTGCGTTTGCTGTACTGCGGGAGAAAGACCGCCCATCGGCAGAGAAAAAATGAAGATGTTGTGTACAACAACACCGCGTTAAGATGGAATTAAGGCAGGGTTAAGAAAACTGCAAGAAAAGTGCTGAGTTATTCCATCTTGGAATGAACTTTCGGGAAAATCAAGGCGAATATCCCCCTTTTCATTTGCTGTAATCTGTTGTATTATGAATAACAGATATGGAATCTGAGCAAAATGCGCCTGGATGAAGCGCAAACAGGAATGATAAGAAAAATAAAGGGCAATAGGGGGAGAGCTACGATGGACGAAAAAGATTACGAGCTGCTGCACGCGCTGGACGAGACGCGCAACATCACCCACGCAGCGGACAAACTGTACATGACCCAGTCAGCACTGTCCAAGCGCATCAAGGCGCTGGAACAGGAGCTGGGGGTGGAGATCGTCCTGCGCTCGCGGCAGGGCATCCGCTTCACGCCGGCCGGTGAACAGGTGCTGCTCCACAGCGCTGCCGCCGCCCGCGAGATGGAAAAGATGCGCCGCCAGCTGGCTTCCATCCGGGGCGAAGCCTGCGGCACCCTGCGGGCCGGCATCTCGGTGAACTTCTCCTACTACCGCCTGCCCGAGGTGCTGACCGAGTACCACAAAGCCTACCCGAAGGTACGCCTCGACATCGCCACCGGCCACAGCCGGAACATCTACCAGCAGATGTTGGATTCTTCGCTGGACGTGGCAGTGCTGCGGGGCGAGTATCCGTGGGACGGTACCCAGTTCCTGCTCTCGCAGGAGAATATCTGCCTGATCTGCAGCGAGGAGAACAAGGACAGGCCCATCTCCGATTACCTTTATATCGACCACAGCAGCGACGCCACCATCAGCGCCCAGATGGCCCGCTGGCGCTACGAGAACGGCGTGACCAACGATGTGGGCAATTTTGTGGTGGATAACATCATGGTCTGCCGCGAGATGGTGGAGCGGGGCCTCGGCTGGGCGCTGATACCGGAAGTGGCGCTGGATAACTTCAAGGGCTATGTCAAGCCCTGCACCTTCGAGAACGGCGAGCCCTTCGTCCGGCGCACCTATATTTTCTGCCAGAGAGACGCAGCCGCCCTGCCGCAGGTGAAGCTCTTTATGGACATGCTCAAAAAGCACCGCTGAGAGGAGAAAAACATGGAAACGACTGTTTCGCTGGTCCAGATGCTGGATGCACGGGAGCGCCGGGTGCAGCACCAGCAGGAGCTGCTGGCCCGGTACCACAAGCCGCTCATCTGCTTTACCATGAATATCTGCGGCCCGATAAAGGATTCGCCCCTCATCCGGCGGGGCTTTGCGCGGGGGCGTCAGCTGCTGCGCCAGCAGTTTCTGAGGGCAAAGCTGACGCCGCTGTATCAGGACACCGTCCGGGAAGTGACCGGCTGCGAGGCGTTCTATGTGCTGGACGCCGACCCGCTGACCATCAAGAAATTTACCACCGACATCGAGGACGCCACCCCGCTGGGGCGGCTGTTCGACATGGACGTTATCCGTCCGGACGGCCTCAAAGTGGACAGAGAAGAGCTGGACCTCGAAGGCCGCCGCTGTCTCATCTGCGGTGGGCCTGCTAAGGTGTGCAGCAGCCGCCGCATCCATACCGTGGCCGAACTGCAGGAAAAGACGACGGAGATCCTGACCGAGGCCCGGGACGCGCAGGACATTGCCGACGCGGCCCGTCTGGCCGTCCGCGCCCTGCTCTACGAAGTGACCACCACCCCAAAGCCCGGCCTTGTGGACCGGCGCAACAGCGGAAGCCACAGGGACATGGACGTCTTCACCTTCATGGACAGCGCCGCAGCGCTCTACCCCTATTTTGAAGCCTGCGCCCGGACGGGCCGCGAGACGGCGGAACAGCCCGCGCCCGAGACGTTTGCGGCCCTGCGGCCTCTGGGTTGTGAGGCCGAGGGCGAGATGCTGGACGCCACCGGCGGCGTCAACACCCACAAGGGCGCTGTCTTTTCGGTGGGCATCGTCTGCACGGCGCTGGGGCGTCTCGACCGCTCCCTTTGGGTGGATGCAGCCCGGGTGCTGGCGGAAGCATCCGCCATGACGGCGGGCCTGACCGAGAAGGACTTTGCAGGCGTCACTGCCGAAAACGCCGCCACCGTGGGCCAGAAGCTTTATATCCAGTACGGCATCACCGGTGTGCGCGGGCAGGTGGAAGCCGGACTTCCCGCAGTGCTGAATGTCGGTCTGCCGGTGCTGGAAGCCGGCCTTGCCAGGGGTTACGACTTCGACCGCGTCGGCAGCGGCGCACTGCTGGCCATCCTGGCCAACAGCATCGATACCAACATCATTGCCCGCTCGAGCCGGGAGCGTCAGCTGGCCCTCACCGAAGAGCTGAAAGCCCTTCTGGCCCAGACACCTTACCCGGATAAAGATGCGCTCGCGGCACTGGATGACCGGTTCATTGCAGAAAATCTCTCGCCCGGCGGCAGTGCCGACCTGCTGGCGCTGACCTGGCTGCTCCATTTTGTTACTACTGAGGGGAATATCAATGAGTGAATATACCATTTCGCAGGTCTATCCGACCGATAAGACCGTTCTGGCCCAAATCGACACACTGCTGGGTCAGGAGGGCATCCGCCGCGACGGCAATCTGGACTATATCTGCGCCATGTTCGACGAGGAATACAACGTCATCGGCACCGGCAGCTGCTTCGGCAACACCCTGCGGTGCTTCGCTGTCAGCAGCGCCCATCAGGGCGAGGGTCTGCTGAACCAGATCATCACCCACCTCATCGAGGTGCAGTGCGCGCGGGGGAATATGCACCTGTTTCTCTACACCAAGGTGAAAAGCTCCAAGTTTTTCGGCGACCTCGGCTTCTACGAGATCGCCCGGGTGGAGGATACCCTTGTCTTCATGGAGAACCGCCGCGACGGCTTCGGGGCCTATCTGCGCGATCTGGAAAAGACCAGGACCGAGGGCAAAAGTGCGGCCCTCGTCATGAACGCGAACCCTTTTACCCTCGGTCATCAGTATCTTGTGGAAAAAGCCGCTGCCGCCTGCGACACGCTCCACCTGTTCGTGGTCAGTGAGGACGCGAGCCTCGTGCCTTTCGCCGTGCGCAGGAAGCTGGTGGAGGCGGGCGTGGCCCATCTGCCGAATGTGGTGCTCCACGACAGCGGCCCCTACATCATCTCGAATGCCACCTTCCCCAGTTACTTCCTGAAGGATGAGGCCGCTGTCATCGACGGCCACGCCCGGCTGGACCTCGCCGTCTTTACGAAAATCGCGGCGGCGCTGAACATCACTGCCCGCTATGTGGGCGAGGAGCCTACCAGTCAGGTGACGGGGCTTTACAACCAGATCATGTGCGAGCAGCTGCCCAAAGCGGGTATCGAGTGTGTCGTTGTACCCCGCAAAGAAGCAAACGGCAAGGCCATCAGTGCTTCCACCGTCCGCCAGTGCCTGCAGAGCGGCGACTGGGATACCCTCGAGACGCTGCTGCCCAAGACCAGCCTCGACTATTTCCGCAGCCCGGAGGCAGAGCCGGTGCTGGCGCGCATCCGCAATGCGGGCAATGTCGTGCATTACTGAGAAAAACTTTCTCTCTCTTTGTGGTCATGACAACAGAAATGGGACGAAGCATCTGTTATAATAAGCCCATCAAGAGAAGGAGAGTGTGGATATGATCCGTAAAATCATTCATATAGACGAAGAAAAATGCAATGGCTGCGGTGCCTGTGTCACTGCCTGCCATGAGGGTGCCATCGGCCTCGTGAACGGCAAGGCCAGGCTCATGCGCGACGACTACTGCGACGGCTTCGGCGACTGCCTGCCCGGCTGCCCCACCGGTGCCATCACCTTCGAGGAGCGGGAGGCCGCTGCCTACGACGAGCAGGCTGTGCTGGAAAACAAGCAGAAAAAGGCTGCTGCCGCTGCCGAAAAGCCCGTCTTCCACGGCTGCCCGGGCAGCGCCATGCGCCAGTTTGACCGCCAGCAGGCCGCACCGGCTGCAGCTCCTGCCGCCGCCCAGCCCTCGCAGCTGGCTCAGTGGCCCTGCCAGATCAAGCTCGTGCCGGTGAATGCACCCTATTTTGACGGTGCCAAGCTGCTCATCGCCGCCGACTGCACCGCCTACGCCTACGCGAACATCCATCAGGAGTTCATGCGCGGCCATGTTACCCTCATCGGCTGCCCCAAGCTGGATGCTGTGGACTACAGCGAGAAGCTGACTGAGATCATCCGCAATAACGACATCAGGAGCGTTACTGTCCTGCGGATGGAGGTGCCTTGCTGCGGAGGTCTTGAACACGCCGCCGTCACTGCCCTCAAGAACAGCGGCAAGTTCATCCCCTGGAATGTCGTCACCTTCTCGGTAGATGGCCGCATCCTCGACCGGTAAAGAGACGCAAACCAAAAAAAGCAGACGCTGCACAAAGCGTCTGCTTTTTTGGTATCATTCAGTTTGTGGTCTGGGCGGCAGACTGTATCATCTTCCAGACAGACTCGATGCTCTGGCGTATCTGAGCCAGCGTGGCGATGTCCTCGTCACTCATCCGGGAAGCCGGGGGAGAGAGCACCGTCTTGGCAGAAGTCACCGTGCCGGTGAGCTGGATGTGGACGTTGTGGTCCGGGATGGTCAGCAGCACATGGATGGGCGTGGTCTTCGAGAAGAGAGCGTCCGTCGAAAAGCCGAGCACGAGGGTCGTGCCGTCGGCTGCGGCGGGGAACTGATAGTAGCGGTAGCCGTCTCGCGCGGCAGAAGGAGAGACTTTTTTCAGCCCCTTGAGCGAGAGGGTGAAGCCGGAAAGCTCCTGCAGCTCGACCTTGTTCGTCTCGACGCCCAGTACGGCGGCAGCCTGCGTCTGGGAGATGTAGTCTCCGAGGCTCCACTCGGGCAGAAGAACGCTTGCGAGGGAGAGTTTATCGGTGACAGCCTGACGCAGAACGGTGTAGAGCTGCCCGATGTCGAAGAGCGTCTCTTCCGAGTCGATATAGACCCGGGTAAAGGGAGACGTCTTGACGGAGTCGTCTTCGTTGAGCTGGTAGAAAGAGAGCTGCAGCTTTCCGGGCGCATACTGGCCGCTGACGCTGCCGCTGGAAGCGTTCACCCGCTCGAGGATGTTCAGCAGCGGCGGCTTATCCGGGCTGTTGGGCGCTATCTCATACCGGAAGGTGAAGGATGCACCGGTTTGCAGAGCCGAGATTTTGCTGTGCAGCTGGAAAAAGACCACGCCCACAGCAGCCACTACAGCCACCAGTACGACCGCTAAAGCAACAAAAAGCGGATTGACACGTTTTTTTGGAGATGCCATCTGCAAGACCTCCTGTCATAGACTCTATGATTATAGCATACGAGCAGGCAGACGAAATGTCAAGCCGGAACTTGACGTTATCAGACGGTCAGCGTATACTGTCTGATACATCTTATATAAGGTAGAAGGAGGCAGAAATGAAAATAGCGATACTTGGCACCAGCGGCAGCGGGAAATCCACGCTGGCAAAGCGTCTTGGGGAGAGATACGGCCTGCCGGTGCTCCATATGGATACCGTGCATTTCCTGCCCGGCTGGGTGGAGCGGCCCTTCGCCGAGGAAGAAGCCATTGTCCGGCAGTTTCTCGACGAGAACGCAGGCGGCTGGGTCATCGACGGCAATTATAGCAAGACCTGCTATGCCCGTCGGCTGGAAGAAGCGGATAAGATCATCGTGCTCTGGTTTTCGCCGCTGGTCTGCCTCTGGCGGGCGGTACGGCGTTGGCAGCAGAACAAAGGCCGTGTGAGGGAGTCGTCTGCGCCCGGGTGCGAAGAGAAGATAGATGCCGAATTTGTCCGCTGGATCCTCCACGATGGGCGTACAAAGCAAAAGTGGGCGAAGATGGAGAGGATCGGGGAAAAGTACCCGGAAAACTATATATTGATCCGGAACCAGCGGGAGCTGGATGGGTTCTTGAAGGAACTTTGAACTGGTTGTCGCGCCGGTGGCGCGGGGTCAGAGCGCGGTTACGCGGGGCTAAGTTCTCTTTTACGTGCCAAAAGAGAACCAGAAATGGTTCTCGCGCCTGTGCGCGGGGCAGAGCGCTTTTTCATTAAGGCTAAT
>OGEI01000319.1_pt1 | contig 33844 bp, 25 predicted proteins | sample 1570631 | NCBI WGS metagenome assembly OGEI01 (sample SAMEA2582139, study PRJEB24529) | metagenome | biome: Human gut stool | place: China | collected 2011
CGGGCTTGCCCTCTCCGTCACCTTCGGTGACACCTCTCCCAAAGGGAGAGGCATTGCCGACGTGCCAAAAGTCAGCAATGCCCAAATCCGCAGTTGGGCCAGTGGCACTCGGCGCAGCCAAGGCAGAGACCACCCTCGCCCAGACGGGCAATATCCTCGGCGGTGATGGCATCGTCGGCCAGCAGGCGGGGCAGCAGCAGATCAAAGATGGTGCGCTTGGCGTACATGACGCAGCCGGGCAGACCGCAGACCGGCACACCGTCCAGATAGCTCACGAGGAACATGGCACCCGGCAGCACCGGTGCGCCGTAGGTGACGATGTCCGCGCCGGTGTTTCGGATGGCCAGCGGGGTGCGGTCGTCGGGGTCCACGCTCATGCCGCCGGTGGTGAAGATGAGCTCACAGCCCGCCGCTTTCGCCTCGAGAATGGCGGTCGTGATGCCCGCCGGGTCGTCGTCGCAGACCTTGTGGAAGGTCATCTCGCAGCCGTACTCGGCCAGCTTGCCCACGAGGATGGGTGTGAACTTATCCTCGATGCGGCCCTTGAACACCTCGCTGCCGGTGGTGATGACGGCAAACTTCTTGGCCTGCATGGGCAGCACGTTCAGGATAGGCTCACTGCCTGCGGCAGCCTGCATGGCGTCCATCTTCTCCTGTTCGATGACCAGCGGGATGATGCGGGTACCGGCCAGTTTCTGGCCCTTTTTCACGGCCAGGTCGCCGTGGATGGTGGCGATCATCATCTGGGGCGTGCGGTTCACGGCCAGCAGGGCTTCGCGGTTGATCTTCAGCAGGCCGTCGCAGTCGGCGATGAGCTCGATTTTTCCCTCTTTCGGCTCGGTGCCGTGGATGTTCCTGCCCGCAGCGGCCTTGTACAGCAGCGCGGCGGCTTCGTCCTCGTGGAGGATGCCGGGCTTCTTCTCCCAGACGTAGAGGTTTTCTTTGCCGATGGAGAGCAGCACGGGGATGTCTTCGGGCTGGATGATATGGCCCTTGCGGAAACGTGCGCCCTTGAACTCGCCGGGAATGATTTGGGTAATGTCGTGGCAGAGCACCTGGCCTGCCGCGTCTTCGGTACGAATCAGTTTCATATCTGTCTTCTCCTTACAGGCCCGGCATCTGGGCAACGAGCCAGTCGGCCAGAGCCTGCGCATCTTCCAATCCAAAATCTGCCCCCGGAATATCTCCCACCACCGCCAGCGGCTGGAAAGACACCGGTGTGTCCGAAATTTCTTTGCGGACAACTTCGATTTTCGGCCAGCCGCTGTCCTTGAAGCCTTCCAGCAGCACCAGATCATAGCCGTGGCGCTCGAACAGCGCCAGCAAGTCCTGCTCCGTCAGGCGGAACATCTCGGTCAGCAGATAGCGCTGGCCGGAGTAGACCGCCACCCCCTCGGCCCCCGCTTCCCGCAGACGGTAGCTGTCGGTGCCGGGGACATCGGGGGTGAAATCATGGCCGTCGTGCTTGATGATGCCCACTTTCAGCCCCCGGCTGCGCAGGGCAGGCAGAAGCTTTTCCAGCAGCGTCGTCTTGCCGCTGTTGTGCAGGCCGCTGACGGCCAGCACCGCCGGGCGCTTGAGCTCGATCTCCTGGGCCAGAGCCTCTTTCTGTTCACTGTACAAAACTGAGCACCTCCACTTCTTCGCCCGGAGTCACCGGGCCGCTGCCCGCAGGCAGTTCAACGAGACAGTTGCAGCCGATCATGGCAGAAAGGCTGCCGGACGAGTGGGCTTCGGCGTTGCCCTCGCCGGGGATGGTCACGCTGCCGCCCATGGCCTTGGCTCGCAGATAGCGGTTCCCCTTGCTGGGCTTCGAGAAGCCCGTGGTCAGGGTGCGGGTGGTGCGGGGAAGAAGGCAGCCTTCCTCACAGCGCCCCGCCGCCCGCAAAAGGGCCGGGATGGCATATTGTTCCAGCGTAGCGGCGGCAGCAAAGGGGTTGCCGGAGAGGCAGAACACCAGCTTGCCGTCAATTTTCCCGGCCAGCATGGGGCTTCCGGGCTTCTGGGCCACGCCCGCAAAGAGGATGTCCGCGTTCAGCTGTTCCAGCACAGCGGGCAGATAGTCTTTCTGCCCCACCGAGACGCCGCCGCTGGTGATGACGGCATCGCACTCCGCCAGCAGTTCCCGCATCTCGCGGGCGATCTCCTCCGGGTCGTCGGAGCAGTGCCGACATTTTACCGCAAAGCCCAGCTGCCGCAGGCGGGCGGCGTTCTGGACGCCGTTGGCGTCGTAAATTTTGCCGGGCGTCCAAGCCTCGCCCGGAGCTAAAAGTTCGCTTCCGGTGGCCAGAACGCCCACGGTCAGCGTCTTGTAAACGGGGACTTCAGCGTATCCCTGCCCGGCCAGCACGCCGAGATGGGCGGGGGAGAGTACCGTACCGGCTTCGGCGATGACAGCACCGGCGGCGATGTCCCCGCCCCGGAATACCACGTTCTGCTGGGGCTTCATGGCGGCATAGAGCTGTACCGTCTCCTCGCCGCTGTCGGTCAGCTCCTGCATCAGCACACAGTCTGCGCCCTCGGGCAGGGGTGCGCCGGTCATGATGCGGGCCGCACAGCCAGCAGGCAGGGGCGAAGCGGGGGCATCTCCGGCGTAGAGCTTCATGGTCACGGGCAGGGTGGCGGGTGTTTCGCGGCTGGCACCGGCGATGTCGGCGCTGTGCAGGGCGTAGCCGTCGAAGGGGCTGCGGTCAAAGGGCGGCTGGTCCATCCGGGCCGAAAGCGTCCGGGCGGCAATGCGGCCGTCCGCTTCGTCCAGCGGGACGGTCTCCGTCTCCGGCCTCGGCAGAGCCGCAGCGGCATCCAGCACGCGGCGCAGCGCCTCAGAGGGCGCGCAGAAAGGCTGTTTCATAAAAAAATCCTCCAAATGCCCGGCCACACCCGGCCTGCTATGGCTCAGGCGGGGCGCAGCGGGGATTCATAGAAAAAGGCAGGTTAAAAAAGAAGCGGAGACGTCTTGATGGAAAATCAAAACGCCTCCGCAGAATATCCGCACATTCCGGCAAAGGGCAGCTTGCAGACTGTCCTGCCGATGGCTGCTCTCCGCTCCCTGCCGCTCTTGCAGTGGCGGCAGAGCATGGAAAGCCCCTGTGTGGATGGGAGGAGTTCTTTTTTTCAAATTGCAGCGTTTCTTCTGCGGGAAGGCGGCGGGGTTTCCCCCTCCACCCTTGAATGCCGGCTGATATAGCCCTTAGCATTGCGGCGCGGTGTCATGCCCGACGGTTTAGACACCTTTGCTCAAAGAAGCTCGTATACCCTATTTGATTGTGTGGGATGCTTTAGTCGGTCCACTCGTCCACGTCACTGATGGCTTTTGCGTAGCGGCGGGTGAGGTGCTGGGTGGAGAAGAGGAACCGCTCGTTCTGGTTGTTGGTCAGCTCCTCGATGTCGGCGTACTCCGGCTTGCCCTGCATGGATTGCCACGTCTGCTCAATGGCTTCCTGTGTCAGATCGTAGGGCGAGCGGCGGAAGTACCGCAGCGGGGTGGCGCTGGGGTAGACGCGGGCGTTGAACCGCACCATCTCGGCCACCATGGCGCAGAGGTCCTTGTCCTCGATGAGCTGCGCGATCATGGCGTAGTTGTCGCTCATGTTGGCGCTGGAGTAGTAGTAGGCATCCTTTGCGCCGGCGCGGGACACGATGTCTGCGCACTGGGGGTCTTCCGGCATCTGGGCCAGAAGCTCATCGGCGTTTTCCACCTCACTTACCAGCAGGGCGTGGGATGTGACCAGCGCCGCCGCCGAGCGGGAGCGGATGTAACCCGCCAGCTCCTGTGCCGGGGTAAGCTTGGGCAGCTCCGGCGCGGTGACGGTGGGCTGGTCGGCGTAGGGGTCGCCCTCTGCCTCCGGCGCAGCGGCCAGAAAATCCAGCAGCTGGGGCTTTTCGGCGGCGTCCGGTGCAGCCGTCTCTTCGGGAGCGGGCTGTGCCTCGGCCTGCTTTGCGGCCAGAGCATCCGTCTCCTTCTGCACGGCGGCAATGACGTCCTCGCCGAGCTTTGCGGCGCTGCCGTCGAACATACTGCCCGTTTCCTTCAGGCGGCGGGCCGTCTCGCTGGCCGCGTCGATGTCAAAGACCTCGGCCTTCGGCTTCTTTTTCGCGGCCATCTCTGCCTTCTGCAGGTCGAGGATGACCTGCTCAGGGTCGGAGGCGGCGTCCACCGTGGTGGTATAACCGGGTTTGCGTCTGCCAAACAGCATGATAGTTCCTCTCGTTTTTAGAATAGATCACTGGGCGGCGGCTTCGGTCTGGGCGTAGATGCCGCGTGCTTCCAGATCGTCGGCCATGTCGCCGAGGTCGAACTTCTCCAGCGTCTCGCGGGTCGGCACACCGGTGGTCTTGTCCCAGCCGAAGATGTCATAGAACAGGTCTTTTGCCTTCTCCATGTCGGCGCGGTCCAGCTTGGTGGTGCCTTCCTCGAATGCCTTGAAGTCGGGTTCCTTGTCGAAGACCCAGTCGCAGATGGCGTCGTGCTCCTGACGGAGGTTTGCGCTGCCGCAGTTCTTCTGGAAGCTGATGGCGGTCATGGCGCGCAGCATCTGGGTGATGCGCTCGCCTGCCTCCTGCAGACCGGCCTGGGTGTAGGTCTCGCCGGTGACGGCGGTCATGAAATCTGCCTGCAGGTCCAGATCGCCGTGGTAGGCCCGCTCCTTGGAGGGAGACTGGGTCATGGGCCACATCCAGTTGCAGAGGGTGGCAGAGTCGTGGAAGTTCTTATCGTTGACGCAGTAGGCGGCCAACTTTGCCTTGTTTTCGTTGATGGGCGTGTAGGCCTTGGCCTTGTCGTAGCAGCCCTCGCCGAAGAAGTCCTCCATGACCTTCTTGGTCACCTCGTAGGGTGCGCCGGAGCCGGTCTCGCAGACGATCTCGTGGATCATGCAGTCTCTATTATACACCAGATTGTACAGCATGCCAACCTGCCATGCCTCTGCGGGGCCGTGGTGGTTGGGGAAGCCGTTGTACATCAGGTTGGAGTTGGTGGCACTGTCGGTGCGGTCCAGCCAGCTCTTGGGCAGGCCAAACTTTTCCATCATGGCCAGCGTACCCTTTGCGATGACGGACAGGTCGCCCTCGCCGTAAGCCATGCGGCGGATGAGCTCCACCTCCCAGCGGGGGTCACCGGCCTTTTCCCATGCCCAGGGCAGGGAGTCGTACTCTTCCTCGCTGATGTACTTGGTGGCCTCCTCACGGGGCATCCGCAGGATCCACAGCAGGTCACGGTTCAGGTTGCCGTAGTTGTCCCACAGGCCCATGTCATCGACGGCGTGAGACCATGCCAGGTTGATGACCATGGTGCCGTCGCCCTCGTACTTGAAGTCGTGGACGCCGTCCGGGTAGACGCGGGTGCCGTACAGCACGGGCATACAGGTGTTGGAGTTGTGGGTGGGCAGGTCGTAATCGGCCAGCGGGTCCACATCATACTCGGTGTAGCAGCGGATGGGGCAGGAGGAGCAGCCGCCGTTCTTCACGGTGTACTCCGCAGCCGGTGCGCCGAAGTCGAAGTAGCCCTTGAAGCAGCGCAGCGCGATCTTGTTGATGTCGTTGTAGGGCTGCTCGCCGGTATCCACGGGGCCGCCGGGAGCCTTTTTCCACATACGGCCCGGTGCGCCGGACCAGCGGTTCTTGCCGGAGGTGGCGCTGTACTCGGCCCAGCTCTGGGGCTGTGCGGGGACGTTGTGGTTGTTGTTGCCGCCGATGAGGTTGCCCATCATGTAGTTGGAAAGCTCCAGCACCTTTTTGGGGTCGGCGACCTTGACGCTGCCGGTGCCGCGGATGGCCAGGCCCTTCAGCTTCTTGTTGCCCATGGCAGCGCCCAGACCGGCGCCGCCGGAGTTGCCAAAGCTGGTGTTCAGGGTGGAGTAGTCCACCAGATTCTCACCGGCAGGGCCGATGGAAGCGGTCTCGAACTCACGGCCGTTCTGCTCCACCATCCACTTGTTGGCCGCGAACGTACCCTTGCCCCAGATCTCAGAAGCATCCTCGAGGGAGACGTTGTCGTCCTCGATGCGCAGGTAGACGGGCTTTGCGGAGATGCCGGTGATGACGATGCCGTCCCAGCCCGCATACTTCAGCATGGGGCCGATGTGGCCGCCCATGTGGGCGTCGATGATGGAGCTGCCCTTGGACCAGGTGGAGCGGAAGGTGACGTTCATGCGGCCGGAGCAGGGCACGCCGGCACCGGTCAGGGGGCCGACGCCGAAGATGACCTGTGCCTTCTCGTCGTAGGGGTCGAGGTCCATGGGAGCTTCCTCATACATGATGCGGTAGGCCATGCCCATACCGCCGATATACTTATGGTACTTTGCGTCATCCTGCGTGGTGATCTCGCCAGTGGTCAGGTCAACGCGCAGGATCTTGCCTGCCCAGCCATAACTTTCAGCCATTGTTGTTCCTCCTCTTTACAGGTCCATGTAGGCAGCCTGTGCTGCGCTGGTGACGGCATCCCAGTCCACGATGGACAGAGCGCCGGACGGGCAGCCTGCCACGCAGGCACCGCAGGCGATGCACTTGGACGACTTGCCGGTCTCGGGGTTGACGGTGGGCATATGCCAGGGGCAGGCCTCGTGGCAGGCGCCGCAGCCGATGCACTTGTCGGTGTCCACCACACGGATGCCCTGGTCATTGGTGGTGATGGCCTTCTGGGGGCAGGCGTTGCCGCAGGCGGGGTCCTCGCACTGGCGGCAGGTATCCGGGAAGTAGACAAAGCAGTTGTCGGTGCCGGACAGCAGGCCGTTGCCGGCACCGTCCAGATTCAGACGGCGCTGGATCTTTACGCGGCTGATGTAAGAGGAGCACACACCATCGTTGGTCAGCGTGCAGTTGATCTCGCAGCGCTGGCAGCCGGTACACAGGTCGGCGTTGACCACCAGCAGGCCCTGGGGCAGCGCCCAGGTAGCCACTGCGCCGCTGTCCACCTGCTTCTGCGAGCAGCCGAAGAGGGACAGCATGGATGCGGAGAGGGTGAGCCCTGCAAGGCTCTTGCCCGAGATCTTCATAAATTGACGGCGGGTCATGTCAGCCGTCAGAAAATCAGTTTTTGCCATAGGTTCCATTCCTCCGTTGAGGTCACTCTGCGCGGAGCACCTCAGTTACATAGAAATACGAGTTGTTGACGATGTTGGTGACGGCGGTCGAGGTGATGGTCGCGCCGGAAAGGGCGTCCACCTCGGTCAGGTCTGCGCTGACAGCGCCGGCACTGGTCTGCCCGGTGGTCAGTTCGGCCTGTGCCAGCTGATAAGCGGCCTGCTTTTCTGCAGACCAGTCCGCATAGGGCAGAGCCTGCTCCTCACCGTCCTGCGCACTCTTGCTCAGACCGGCGGCGTAGAGCTTGCGGCGTGCCACAGCCTCGGCGCTGGTATCCATCGGAGGGATCAGCTCGTCAGCCAGCGGCTCGCCATTCAGTGCCGAGAGGGTCAGACCTGCTGCGTACATCCTGCGGGTGGCCTCGGCCTCGGGAGAGGTGTCGGACACGTTCCACTGCGCGGGGTCAAAATCCTCCGCAGCAGCGGGCTGCTCCTTCGCCGCACCGGCAGCGGCATAGGCGGCACCGGTAAGGGGGTCGGTCACAGTATAGCTTTTGCCTGCCAGCGTAAAGGGAGCTGCGCCCTGATACTGGGACGTGAACTCCGGGTTGACACACTGGCCGCCGAGGCTGTCCGTCTCTGCCTGCGAGAGGATCTCGACAGCGGAAACATTGCCCTCGGCGTCAAGGGTCACGGCAGCCTGCACATCGCTCTGGAAGCCCTTCTGAGAGCCCTCTACGCGATAGCTGCCGTTGTCGAGCTGGTACACTGCGCTGATGCCGTAGGCGGCTGCATCCGCCTCCGACACCGGCAGCAGGGTGCCTGCAACTGTGGTGCGCGCGTGCTGCATTGCGATAAGACCGATCGCCATAGCAACAGTGGCAGCACCCATGGCTGCGTAGCCCGGCAGCCGCTTGCGCCACAGGGGAACGGGCGCAAACGGGTTGGTTGCCTGCTTCATGTTATCACCTGCCTGTTTTTTTCTGCCCGGGTTTCCCCGGACAACAATTAAGGCCGCCCCAGCTGCTGCAACAGCGGAGCGGTCTTTTCGTTAATATATTATCACTCAGGCTGAAAGTAAGTCAACGCGAACCGATGTCACCCCGCACTTTTTGACGATGTTAGCGGATGTTTCCGGCCGCAGAGCAGCTGTAAGCCGTATTCCTGCGCCAGCTCCAGCGACTGGACGGTGGGCATGGTCTTGCTCACCAGTGCCGGAACGCCGGCCCGGATGGCTTTGCGCACCATATCCATCGGTACGCGGCCGCTGGTGTAGAGCACGCATTCGCTGAGGGGGACACCGGCCAGAAGCACGCTGCCCACGGCCTTGTCCAGCGCATTGTGGCGTCCGATGTCCTCGCAGGCACAGAGGATGCGGCCCTCGTGCAGCACAAAGCAGCTGTGGACCGCATGGGTGGCCTGATAAAGCGGCAGGCCCGCGCTCATGGCAGCGGCGAGGGCGTCCACCCACTCCGGCTGCAGGTCCAGATGCGGCACCGCGCGCAGCGGCTGCACTTCCACCGGACTGCCCAGCGTGACATTGTCGGTGCAGCAGCTGGAAACTTCCTGTGCTGCCGCGCGGCGGGCCGTCAGCGGGTGGTTCAGGTAGATATTGACTTTCAAGCCTTCTGCGCAGACGGCAATTTGTTCCACTTCCTCTGCGGAGGCGATCCATCCTTCGGTCAGCAGCCGCCCCAGCGCCAGCTGCGGCAGAAGCTGGGGTGTGCATACCACCCGGAAGGCCGGCTGTTCATTTACATAGATAACGGCGGCGTGTTCTGTTGGAATGGCCGCTTCCGTGCCGTCCGGCATCCGGACGGTTTCAAAGGCGGCTGCTGCGCCGAAGAGGTCGATTCTCTGCATGGGAGTCCTTTCTCTGCCCATTGGGGCAGGGGGGCCTGTTTGATGAGCGGACTTGGCGTTTCGCAAAGCCCTGCCTTTGAACGGAAAGAATCAAGTCCTCTTATCCGCTGCGCACCGCCTGACGGGTTGCGTTTACTGATTTTTCTGCAGCCCCTTGGCAGGGCTTTGAAAAATCAGAACGCGGCCCCAACAGCTCCTCCCTGTTTCAGCCGCAGGCTGCGGTCGTCGCTGTTGCTGTTCAAGTCCTCTTATCCGCTGAGGATGTTTCCAGAAAGGTTTTATGTGAATATCGCTTCAACCAACGCGGTACAGGAGATTCTCCGGCAGCGGTAGTCCTCTTGTTAGACATTCCTAGGGGTTGGAAACCGCGGGCTAAGCAACAGCCCACTGGGCTGATTGCTTGCGGTGCTGCGCACCGCCGCCCTGTTCAAGTCCTCTTTCGCACCGAAAAGAAAAAGCAGAACACGAACGTGTTCTGCTTTTTCTTGGTGCGGATAAGAGGACTTGAACCTCCACCGAGTTGCCCCGATTAGAACCTGAATCTAACGCGTCTGCCAATTCCGCCATATCCGCATATTCTGTTTTGTTCGCTGCCGTTCGGCTCGGAACGATAGTTATTATACCACAGGTGCAAAGAAAGTCAAGCGTTTTCTGCAAAAATAGTACGACAAATTTTTTTGCAAAAATTGTTGCATTCCGTATAGGCCGAATGGGGCGAAAAATCCGGCAGAGTATGATACAATAAATATTACCCCTGCGGGGCAGCGGCCCGGCGGGACTATTTACGGAAGAGGGAAACTGCGAATGTTCAACATCATTATCTTTCTCATCGGTGCAGGCATCATGTTCTACATGGCATGGCGGAGCTGGTCGAGACGCCGCAAGCTCATGACCAGGGGCGAAAAGGTCGAGGCCGCTGTGGCAGGCACCGTCCAGAGCCGGGACGGCGAAGCCTACCTGCTGGAATTCTCCACTGCTGGCGGCACCCACCGCCTCCATTACCCCAAGTCTGCCAAGGGCAGAGAGTTTGCACAGGGGGCTGTCGTCACCCTTTATTATAACCCCGACGACCCCGCCGAGATGTATGTCGAGGGGGACAAGTCCGTCCTGGGTGCCGAGGTGCTGTACGTCGTGCTGGGCATCGTGCTGCTGGTGCTGATGGCAGGCATCGTCCGCTGAGAGGGGGAGAAGAAAATGAAACTCGAACATTTTGGCATGGCAGAACCCGGTGACTGCCGGGTGGTCTTTTCTGCCGCAGCAGAAGAGCTGGAAGCCGCAGTGCAGGCCGAAAAGGCGGCCCCGGACGCCCCGCAGGACGAGGATGACCTGCTGACGGCGGCGGTCAACCGGGCGATTCTGGAGGGCTTCTCGCCCCTGTTCGCCCAGCTGATGAAAGAAAACGATTTGCAGCCCGTCACCGACCCGGATTTTGAACTTCTGGCCGTGAATCGGGCCGAGGGCTTCCGGGCGGGGGTGCAGTTCTTCTGTCTGCCGCCGCTGGAACTGGGAGAGTACACCGGCTTTACCCAGCCCGTCCAGCCCCGGCCCATCCGGGAGCTGACCATCGAGCTTGAGATAAACCGCCGCCACGGTGACGAAGACCGCGCCGCCGACGCCGAGGGCAAGCGCGCCCTCCGTGCCAAGGTGACGCAGGACATCTATGCCCAGCGCTGCCAGCAGGCCCGCGCCGTGGCCGAACAGGCCCTCATCGCCCAGCTGGGTACACACGTCACCGGCCCGCTGCCCAAGCAGCTGGTGGCCGGCAACTACTTTGCCGAGCAGCGCCAGTTCAATCTGCGGATGCAGGCCAACGGCGTCAATTTTGACCAGTACTTAAAGGTGCAGGGCCAGACGGTGGAAGAATTCCGAGCCTGGCTCCACGCCGAGGCCGAGTGCAAACTGCGCAGCCGGATGGGTCTGCTGCTGGTGGCGCAGAAAGAAGGGCTCTGGCCGACGGAAGCCGAGGTGGATGACGAGCTTGCCCACTGGGACGCAAAGCGGGACGGGGAGCACACCTTCGCTTCCAACGACCGCCGCCGCGCCGCCCAGCGCATCGCATCCAGCCGCGCCGCTGCCTTTATTCTGGCCCACTCCACCCTCACACCGCCGCCTGCTGAGGCAACGGTGCTGAAAGCCGAAAACAGGTAAAAAAGAAACTATTGCCGACCCGCAAAAAATAAAACAGAGCAAACAAAAATGGGGCTGTTGCAAAATAGCCCCAACGAAAAAAATGAGATAGACTTCCCCGAAAGGGGTGGCCTATCTCATTTTTTGTTGCAAGCTGAAACTGCAATGAACCAACTACAACAGAAACGGTGATCTTCTGAGCGCCGCATAGGAAATAAGGAAGTTTGCAAGCCAACCTGCCGGGACTGCAAGCCAAACAAAAGCAATGCCAAAACGCGGTGCACAAATCAAAGCAACAGACAAGCGGATCGCAAGGTTTACCATATTTGCAATAAGAAACGGCCGCATGATTCCAAGTCCGCGAAGAACGCCATCGGTTGCCATCTTGATGCCCATGAAGATGAAAAAGTAACCAAGCCATCTCATATAATCACCGGACACCTGATAGGCCAACGCGGTTCCGTCTTTTCCCAGGAACAACGAGGAGATCTGTGTGTGCAGTGTTTCAATGACCACGAAAGCAAGAACTGCAAAGCATAGATCCAACACCAGTGCAGCATGATAACCTTTTTTGATACGCTCAATTTTCTTTGCGCCAAGATTCTGGGATACAAACGGCGAAACTGCATTGCCGATGGATACGAAGATCAGCGAAAAAACATTTTCTACCCGCATCGTTGCCGCATACCCGGCAAGTGCCTGTGTGCCGAAGGGATTTACCACTGCCTGCACGATCATCATACCGATAGACACTGTGGACTGCTGCAAAACCGATGGTACCGCAATGCGAAGCATGGAATACAGCTCCTGCCGGTCGAACCTGCTAAAGGAGCTCTTGTATTGCCGCGTCCGAGACAGAAAGATCAAAAACGAAAACACGGCAGAAATTCCTTGTGCGATCAAGGTCGCAAGGGCTGCGCCAAACACCCCCAGACCAAGACCGGCCACCATCCAGAGATCCATAAAAATATTCAGGATAGATGAGAATATCAGCAGTCCCAACGGAATTCTGGATTCACCGATGGAAGTGAACATGGTGGAAAGAATGTTGTACATGAATAGAAACGGGAATCCCACAAAGTAGACACGCAGATACAATACTGCTTCTTCCAATATATCGGCAGGGGTCTGTAATCCGCTCATCATGAAATGGGAAAAGCAAAAGCCAAAGACACCAAGGACAGCGCTTAAGATCAAAAAGCTGATCAGGGATGTTGACACAATGGTTTTCATTCTACCATAATTTTTTGCACCAAAACAGCGGCTTACAAGCACACCTGCGCCCACACCAGCACCAAGCGCCACACAAATAAAAACATTGGTCAGTGCAGCACAAGCACCAACAGCCGCAAGTGCCGAGGAGCCGACAAATTGACCGACGATTATGGAATCGGCCATATTGTATACTTGTTGAAAAAAGCTGCCAAGGATCATCGGCATCGCAAAAACAGTCAGCGCTTTAAGGGGTGGATCTGTAATCAAATATTCATCTTTCGACACGATTATATTCCTTCCCAAAATCGTTTATCGCAAATTTTATCGCAAGCCAAGAAATTAGTGCAGCATTCAAACGGCATCTTTGCGATGTGCGATCCACCGCTGCTGCATTAAAAAGTCGAATTGCTATAAGTTGAAGCGTTAAGTCTCCACGCCCTCGAACTGGCTGTTGTAGAGCTTGGCGTAGAAGCCGCCCTGCGCCAGCAGGGTATCGTGGTCGCCCTGCTCCACGATGTGGCCGTCCTTCATCACGAGGATGACGTCGGCTTCCCGGATGGTGGAAAGGCGGTGTGCCACGATGAAGCTGGTGCGGCCCTGCATCATCCGGGCAAAGGCTGCCTGGATACGCACCTCGGTGCGGGTGTCGATGGAGGAGGTGGCCTCGTCCAGGATCAGCATCGGGGGCAGACAGAGCATCACGCGGGCGATGCAGAGCAGCTGCTTCTGGCCCTGGCTGATGTTGCCGCCGTCCTCGGCGATGACGGTGTCGTAGCCCTCGGGCAGGCGGCGGATGAAGCTGTCGGCGTGGGCTGCCTTGGCCGCAGCCACCACCTCGTCGAGGGAGGCGTCCGGCTTGCCGTAGGCGATGTTCTCCCGCACGGTGCCGGCCCGGAGCCAGGTGTCCTGCAGCACCATGCCGTAGCTGCCGCGCAGGGAGGCGCGGGTCACGTCCCGGATGTCGGTGCCGGAGACTTTGATGGAGCCGCCGTTGACATCATAGAACCGCATGAGCAGGTTGATGAGGGTGGTCTTGCCGCAGCCGGTGGGGCCGACGATGGCGATGCGCTGGCCGGGCTTGACGTCCAGAGACAGGCCCTCGATGAGCGGGCGGTCGGGCAGATAGCGGAAAGAGACGTCCTCGATCTGGACGTGGCCGTCCGGCACGAGCTTTGCGGCGTTCTCCGTCTCGGGGGTCTGGTCTTCGGCGTCCAGCAGCTCGAACACGCGGGCTGCGCAGGCCAGAGCGTTCTGCAGCTCGGTCACGACGCCGGAAATTTCGTTGAAGGGCTTGGTGTACTGGTTGGCGTAGTTCAGGAAGATGCTCAGCTGGCCGATGGTGATGCCTCCGGCTACGGCATAGATCGCGCCCACGAGGCCGACGCCTGCGTAGACGATGTTGTTGACGAAGCGGGTGGCGGGGTTGGTCATGCTGGAGAAGAAGATGGCCTTCAGGCTCACGTTCTGCAGGCGGCCATTCACCTCGTCAAAAGCCTCGAGGCTCTGGGCCTCGTGGCCGAAGGCCTGCACGACCTTCTGACCCTCTATCATCTCGTTGACAAGGGCAGTCTGCTCGCCGCGCACGGTGCTCTGGCTCTGGAAATACTTGTAGCTGCGCTTTGCGAGGAAGCTGGCGACAACGAGGCTCAGCGGGGTGATGCAGACCACCACCAGCGTGATGGGGACATTCTGCTGCAACATGAAGAGCAGGGTGCCGAGGATGGTCAGCACACCCGAGAACAGCTGGGTGAAGCCCATCAGCAGGCCGTCCGCGAAGGTATCCACATCGGCCACCATCCGGCTCACGATGTCGCCGGAAGGATGGCTGTCGAGGTAAGAGAGGGGAAGGGTCTGGATCTTCCGCATGGCGGCGTTGCGCAGGTCACGGCTGACTGCGAAGGTGATGCGGTTGTTGCAGACGCTCAGCAGCCACTGCGCAAAGGCGGCGACAACAGCCACCACGATGATCTCGTAGATGATGGGCAGCACGCCCGCAAAGTCCACGGAACCTTTGCCCAGCATCATGTCGATGGCATTGCCGCAGAGGATGGGGATATACAGCTGAGCCGCCACGCTCACAGCGGCCACGATGAGGCTGCACACCACGAAGAAGCCGTAGGGCTTGATCTTCTGCAGCACCCGGGTCATGGTGGCCTTCTGCTGTTCAGGGGTCAGCTTGCTTTTTGCTTTTGCACTCATTTCTGCGCATCCCCTTTCTTGAACTGGCTCTCATAAATTTCCTTGTAGACCGGGCAGCTTTCCAGCAGCTCGGCGTGACGGCCAAGGCCCACCATGCGGCCATCGTCCAGCACGATGATCTGGTCGGCGTGCTGCAGGCTGGCGGCGCGCTGGCTGACGATGAAGACGGTCAGATCGCCCGGCAGAGCGGCCAGAGCCTTGCGCAGGGCCGCGTCGGTGGCGTAGTCCAGTGCGCTGGCGCTGTCGTCGAGGATGAGGATGTCCGGCTTGCCTACGAGGGCGCGGGCGATGGTCAGACGCTGTTTCTGACCGCCGGAGAGGTTGCGTCCGCCCTGCTCCACCGGCTCGTCGAGGCCGAGGGGCTTGGCTTTCACGAACTCCGCAGCCTGTGCCGTTTCCAGCGCGGCCCAGAGGTCGGCGTCGGAGGCATTCTGGCTGCCCCAGAGCAGGTTGGAGCGGATGGTGCCGCCGAAGAGCTGGGCCTTCTGCATGACCACAGCCACCTTGCCGCGCAGGTCGGCGCGGGGGTACTGCCGGACCGGTCGGCCCATGATCTCCACGCTGCCCTCAGTGGCGTCGTAGAAGCGGGGGATGAGGCTGATGAGGCTGGATTTGCCGCTGCCGGTGCCGCCGATGACGCCGATGGTCTGGCCGCGCCTGGCAGTGAAGCTGATGTCGGAGAGGCTGGGTGCGCCTGCGCCCTTGTAGGTCAGGCTCACATGGTCGAAACGGACGGCGTCGCCGGCCTTTTCCGCCGGAACATTGCCGGTGAGCTGGGCCGGGAACTCCATGCCGGGCTTTGTGTTCAGAACCGCCTGCACACGGCCTGCACAGGCCAGAGCCTTGCTCACCTGAACGATGAGGTTGGCCAGCTTGACCAGCTCGACCAGGATCTGGTTCATATAGTTGACCAGCGCGATGACGTCGCCGGAGGCCATGCCCCCGATGTTGATCTCGATGCTGCCTACATACAGCAGCGCCACGATGGCAAGGTTGATGATAACGTAGGTCAGCGGGTTCATCAGGGCGGAGATGTGGCCCACGTGGAGCTGCATTTTGGTCAGCAGCTCATTGGCGTCCTCGAAGCGGTCCACCTCGCTCTTCTCCTTGTCGAAGGCGCGGACAACGCGCACGCCGGTCAGGTTCTCGCGGGTGAGGCCAAGGACCCGGTCGAGGCGGGTCTGCACCGACTTATAGAGCGGACGGGTGATGACCATGACGCCGAAGACCACGACGCTCAGCAGCGGGATAGCCACCACGAAGATGAGGGCGGCGCGGAAGTTGACCGTAAAGGCCATGATCATGGCGCCAATCACCACGAAGGGGCTGCGCAGGAACAGACGGAGGAAGAGGTTCAATCCGCTCTGCACCTGATTGACGTCGCTGGTCATCCGGGTGATGAGGGTGCTGGTGCCCATGGTGTCCATCTCGGAAAAGCTCAGAGTCTGGATGTGCTCAAACAGCGCATGACGCAGACCGGTGGAATAACCCACGGCGGCTTTGGCCGAGAAGTACTGGGCCGTCAGGCTGCACGCGAGGCCGACGATGGCCAGAAGCAGCAGGATGCCGCACCGCACGAGGATGTAGTGGAAATCGTGGGCCGCGATACCCACGTTGACGATGTCGGCCATCACAAGCGGCACGAACAGGTCAAACGTAGCTTCCAGCATCTTGAAAAGCGGTGCAAGCACGCTCTCGCGCTTGTAGTCGCTGAGATAGCGAAGCATTTTGTTCAAGGCTCGATACTCCCTTTCTTTAATACATTTAGTCGAGACGCTCCTTATTATAGCGCACTCCCAACAGGAATGCTATGTTTTTGCCAGAGAAAAACCGGCTCTGGATGCAGATTTCGGCTCCGGAGATTGAGAAAACCGAAAAATCCTGCTATACTGGAAGGGAATCTCAACGGAAAGAATGGTGGATGCAATGGCAAAAGATGGTGCGGCACGGCTGCGGCTGCGCCCGGTGGGCGCGGCAGACCGCAAAAAGCTGCCGGAATACGGGCCGCTGGGTACGGGCTGTCCGGCGATAGAGCGGGCTGTGGCAGCGCTCTATAAGGGCCAGAACGAGGAGAGCTTCTGGGCGCTGATGAACGCCATCAACTATGCCCTCGAGCTGGACACCAGGGTCCTGGTGCCGCTGGAAGCTGCGTCCGACCAGCCGGACGGGGCAGCTCCGTGGGCGGAGCATCCTGTCCCGGCGGAGAAAGCAAAGGACCTGCAGCCCTGGACTCTGCGTACCCAGAAGGGCCGGTGTTACCTGCCGGTGTTCACCTCAGTGAAGATGGCGGAGGCCGATAAAGGCACAGCCAGCCGCCCCATGGCGGAACGGCTTCTGGCTTCCGCCATGCAGATGGCGCTGGACTCGGACAACATCGACGGCGTGGTCATCGACCCGTGGACCAGCTCTGCCACGCTGGACTGCTCGCTTTTGAACGGTCTGCTCCACGCCAGCCACGACACCGATGAGCCGGGCGAAGCGGAGCTGCGGGCCGGCAACCATGCCATGGCCGAGGAACGCTGGGACGACGCGATGCACTATTATCAGCTCTCTGCCGAAGAGGGCTGCGCCGAGGGCCTTGCCATGATGGGCGAGATGCTCTACGAGGGCCGGGGCTGCCGCAAGAGCCCTGCACAGGCCCGCAAGTTCTGGAAAAAAGCCGCCGACGCCGGCGATGTGGCCGCATGGGTGGCGCTGGGCGACGATGCCATGGTGCAGGGAAAAGGGGCCGGTGCGGCTCTGCGGGCCTACCGCAAGGCTCAGAAACTCTGCGCCTCCACCCCCGACATCGCCTATATGCCGCAGGTCTGCCTGCGGGTGGCCCAGTATGAGACCCAGTACATCTCCCGCAAAAAGGCGCTGGCTCAGCTGGCTGAGGCGAAGCAGGGCTTCCTCGTCCGCAAAAAAGAGGGGGACGAGACGGCCCAGAGCTGGCTGGACGAGACGGAGGCCGTCATCCGCCAGCTGCTCGAGAGAGAATGAGCGGAAACACAAAATCTTTACAAATGCTCTAAGAAATCGTCATACGGAACCGATATGATATTGAAGGAAAAATATGCGCGTCGCAAAAACAGAGAGGACGACCAGAATGAGCAAAGTGATCGGTATTGACCTTGGCACCACGAACAGCTGCGTGGCAGTGGTGGAGGGCGGCAAGCCCGTCGTCATCACCAACGCAGAGGGAGAGCGCACCACCCCCAGCGTGGTGGCCTTCACCAAAGACGGCGAGCGTCTGGTGGGCGGCGCGGCAAAGCGCCAGCTTGCCACCAACTCCGGCCGGACGGTGTCCAGCATCAAGCGGCATATGGGCAGCGACTACCGCGTCCACATTGACGGCAAAGACCTGACTCCGCAGGAGATCAGCGCCATGATCCTGACCAAGATACGCCGCGACGCCGAGAGCTATCTGGGCGAGCCGGTGACAGAGGCCGTCATCACTGTCCCCGCTTACTTTGACGACAGCCAGCGCAAGGCCACCCAGGATGCGGGCCGCATCGCAGGCCTGAACGTCCTGCGCATCATCAATGAGCCTACCGCCGCCGCCGTGGCCTACGGCCTTGACAACGAAGCGCCCCAGAAGATCCTGGTCTATGACCTCGGCGGCGGCACCTTCGACGTCTCCATCATCGAGATCGAAGACGGCACCTTTACGGTGCTGGCCACCGGCGGCGATACCCGCCTCGGCGGCGACGACTTCGACCAGCGCATCGTGGAATACGCCGTGGCAGAGTTCAAAAAATCGGACCGCATCGACCTCTCCCGCGACCCCGCCGCCATGGGACGCCTGAAAGAAGAGGCCGAAAAGGCCAAGAAAGAGCTGTCCAGCGCCCTCTCGGCCCAGCTCAATCTGCCCTTCATCGCTGTGGGCAAGGACGGCCCCCACCACCTGGATCTGACCATCTCCCGCCCCCAGTTCGAGATGATGACCGGCGACCTGCTGGCACGGACGGTGGCCCCGGTGCAGAACGCACTGCGGGATGCCGGCATCTCGGCTTCGCAGCTGGGCAAAGTCCTTCTCGTGGGCGGCAGCACCCGGATGCCCGCCGTCGAGCGTCAGGTGAAGGAGCTGCTGGGCTGTGAGCCGAGCCACAGCCTCAACCCCGACGAATGCGTGGCCATGGGTGCCGCTGTGCAGGGCGGTCTGCTGCAGGGCGGCGGCAAGCTGGCTGGCGCTTCTGGTGCAGCGGCGCAGGGCCTTGTGCTGATGGACGTCACCCCGCTGACCCTCTCCATCGAGACACTGGGCGGCGTGGCGACCCCCCTCATCACCCGCAACAGCATGATACCCACCCGCAAGAGCCAGATATTCACTACGGCCCGCCCCATGCAGACCAGCGTGGAGATCAACGTCCTGCAGGGTGAGCGGCATTTCGCCCGCGACAATAAGAGCCTCGGCAAGTTCAAGCTGAACGGCATCCGGGCCAGCTTCTCGTCCAAGCCCCAGATCGAAGTCACCTTTGACATCGACGTCAACGGCGTCGTCAAGGTCTCGGCCAAAGACCTCGGCACCGGCCGGGAGCAGAACATCACCATCACCGGCAGCACGAACCTCTCGGAAAATGAGATCCAGCGCGCCATGGCCGACGCGGCCGCCTACGAGGCCGAGGACAGCCGCCGCAAAGAGCGGCTTGACCTCCACAATCAGGCCGAGGTGCTGGCCTACAAGGTGGACGAGGCCCTCTCCAAGTGCAAGAAGGAGCTGGACAAAGAGGAGAAGAACCGCATCAAGGCCGATGTGGCGAACCTCCGCCGCTGCCTGCGGAAGGATAAGCCTGAGAAGATGAACGAGACGGAGGAAGCGAACCTCCGTCAGGCCAAGAGCCAGCTGGAAGCATCCGCAAACCACCTGATGGTGCTCTATGCATCGGAGCAGAGCGGCTCCGACGACGCACAGAATATCTGACGACACCCAAAGCCCTCTGCCGCATCCTGCCGGCAGAGGGCTTTTTGCCTGCGCTGCAAACAAAATCCGCCCCGGGCGATGCGGAACGCCCGGGGCGGAAGCGGAAATGGATGGTTCTATTCTTTATAAAATCTTACTCTGTGACCTTATGAAGCTCTGTCACGGCACTGTGCGCAGTTTCTACAAAAGAACCCTGGATGGGCGTCACTTTGACTTCAAAGGATGCTCTTGCGGCCGTTTCACCGGGGAGGTATACCTCGATGTACTTGAGTGCCGCAGGGTCGGTCTCGTTGGGGGTGTTTGTTTTCCAGGGCTCCTTGGTGTAGAACACCGCCGCCGTGCCAAAATCAAACTTCAGCAGCTCGACATAATACTCCTGCTTGTTTTTGGTGCCGGTGGCTGCACGCACCTCCTTCAGGGTCCCGTTCTCCTTCTCATAGTTGCAGAAGGCTGTAGCGGCCAGCACTTTTTCCACGCTGTCGAAGGTGCCGCCCTCTTTGTAGGTATTGTCTTTATAATTCACCGTGTAAAGGCCCGGCTGGATCACGTTGCCGTCTGCGTCTGTTCCACTACCGTCGGATACGGCTCTTACATCCATAGTGATCGCCTCGTGGGTGCCTGCAAAGCAGCGGGCCTTGTTTGCCTGCCCGGCATAGATTTTTGTGCCATCCTTTTCGTTGGTGCATTCCAGCTCGTAGGTAAGATAGATATTTCCGGTGTACTGAACAAGCCGATAGCTTGCACTGGTATCGAAGGAGATGGTCTCCCCCTCGCTGATCACGCTCCCGCTGCGTCCCCCTCCGCTGCATCCAGTCAACAGCGTCAGAGACAGTGCTGCAGCCAGAACACCGGCGGCAATTTTTTTGGCCCACATCATATTGCTTCCTCCTGTATCGTTAGTCGGCTCCCGCACCCTGCGGGAGCTCTAAATGAATTATACCCCCCCCCCCATATTTGCAATAGAATTTCGCAAATCGGCATATTTTTGGCAGGTGTCACAGCTTGCCGTCTGAGTTTTTTGGCACTTTGACGAAAAAAAGGACGCCGTCCCGGCTGGGGCGGCGTCCTTTGCGATGCAGCTATGATACAGGCAAAAAGCAGGGGAGGGGGCATCAGCGGCCAACGATGAGGTCGCGGCGGCCGCGGAAGCCCACGGTGAGGTGAGCGCTGCTGCCGAGGTGGCGCAGAGTGACCCGGGTGCCGGGCTTCTGGTCCTGGCACAGCAGAGTCAGGTTCAGGGTGGTGGAAGTCTTGTCGGTCTTGAGCACCAGCGTGCTTACGCCCTGATTCATCAGGGTCTGCATGTCGAGGATGGTGGTGCGGAAGGTGGCGTTGTCATCGGGGACGTCCAGCGTCAGCACGCGGCCCTCCTGACGGGCGGTGTAGAGCACCTGCTTGCCCAGCAGACCCTTGACGGTGTAGCGGGCTTCGCTCTTCTCCACCGGCGTGTCAGAGGGCAGGGGAGTCTCGTCGGAGATCATCATCACGTTGCCCTGAATGGGGTTCTCCACCGGGGAAGCGTAGCCGCCGTAGTTGGGGTCTACCTCCCCCACCGGAACGTCAGAGTGGAGGGCGATGTCGCCCTGAACCATGACCTCGGACGACTGAGGGGGCAGATAACCGGCAACAGTCGCGTCCTCGGCGTCGGCAGCAAAGGCACCCACGCTCATGGCGGCGGTCATGGTCAGCAGCGCGGTAGCAGCAGCGACGCGGCGGGCAGTGTTCTTGTTCAGCAGTCTCATAGTAGTATCCTCCTGTAGTTGTAGGGAGTCAACCTCTCCGTCAGCGCTGGTGCGCTGCCACCTCCCCTCGATAGGGGAGGCTTTGGCATATCGTAAAGCCTTGCCTCTTCGCCAGAGGCTCCCCTACCAGGGGAGCTGTCTGCGAAGCAGACTGAGAGATTGTACGAAGACGGGGCGGCCCGTGAGCCGCTAGGTGTGATACCCAATTTTACTTATTTTATCAGCGGTACGGCGTATCAGAAAACCGCCGTATCTGTAATGAATACGGATACGGCGGCTGGATTATTGCAGAGATCCTATTTTAATTTTCGCTGGGATCTTTTTCCTCAAGAATCGCCATGAACTCGTCGCCGGTGATGGTCTCCTTTTCATAAAGGTACTTCGCCAGCTCGTCGAGCTTTGCGCGGTTGTCAGTGAGGATCTTGATGGCCTTTTCGTGCTGGGCCTTTACCAAGTCCACGACCCGCTGGTCGATCTCGCGCTGGGTCTGGGCCGAGCAGGCCAGCGAGGTGTCGCCGCCCAGATACTGGTTGTTCACCGTCTCCAGGGCCACCATGTCGAACTCTTTGCTCATGCCGTAACGGGTGAGCATGGCGCGGGCAAGCTTGGTGGCCTGCTCGATGTCGTTGGACGCGCCGGTGGTGATGGAGCCGAACACCACTTCCTCGGCAGCACGTCCGCCGGTGAGGGTGGCGATCTTATTTTCCAGCTCTTCCTTGGTCATCAGGTAGTGGTTGCCTTCTTCGACCTGCATGGTGTAGCCCAGTGCGCCCGAGGTGCGGGGGATAATGGTGATCTTCTGCACGGGTGCGGAGTGATTCTGAAGCGCTGCCACCAGTGCGTGGCCGATCTCATGGTAGGCCACGATGCACTTTTCCTTGTCGGTGAGGATGGAGTTCTTCTTCTGGTAGCCGGCAATGACCACCTCGATGCTCTCCTCAAGGTCTGCTTCCGTGACCGACTTGCGGCCGGCGCGCACGGCCCGCAGGGCGGCTTCGTTGACGATGTTGGCCAGCTCTGCGCCGGAGGCACCGGAGGACATCCGGGCCACGGTGTTGAAGTCGATGCCGGGGGCAAGAGCGACTTTCTTGGCGTGGACCTTCAGGATCTCTTCGCGGCCCTTGAGGTCGGGCAGCTCCACAGGAACACGGCGGTCAAAGCGGCCGGGACGGGTCAGGGCCGGGTCAAGGGAATCCGGACGGTTGGTGGCCGCGAGGATGATGACGCCGCTGTTGCCCTCGAAGCCGTCCATCTCGGTGAGCAGCTGGTTCAGGGTCTGCTCACGCTCGTCGTTGCCGCCCAGCTGGCCGCTGTTGCGCTTCTGGCCGATGGCGTCTATCTCGTCGATGAAGACGATGCAGGGGGCTTTTTCCTTGGCCTGCTTGAACAAATCGCGGACTTTGGACGCGCCCATGCCCACGAACATCTCCACGAACTCCGAGCCGGAGATGGAGAAGAACGGCACGTTGGATTCGCCCGCCACAGCCTTTGCCAGCATGGTCTTGCCGGTACCCGGAGGGCCGACGAGCAGGATGCCCTTGGGCATCGAGGCGCCGATCTCTTCGTATTTCTTGGGGTCGTGCAGATAATCGACGATCTCCTGTAAGTTCTCTTTGGCCTCATCCTCGCCGGCCACGTCCGCAAAGCGGATGCCGTGGGTGGACTGGACGTAGACCTTGGCGTTGGACTTGCCCACGCCGCCGAACATCATCGAGTTTGCGCCGCCGGCCTTTTCGATGAGCTTTTTGTTCATGAAATTGCCCAGCCAGACGAAGAGGACGATGGGCAGCACAAAGCTCAGCAGAAAGCTCATCAGCGGCGAAGCCTGCTCGACGATCTCGCTGGAAAACTCGGCCCCCGCGTCGTAGAGGCGCTGGGTCAGGTCAGGGTCGTTCATCAGGCCGGTCTTGTAAATTTGCTTTTCGTCTTTATCGGTAAAGATGATCTGGTTCGATTCCACATCCACCCGGCCGATGTCTTTGTCCTCGGTCATGGACATGAAGGTGCCGTAGTCCACTTCTTTTACCTGCCGTTCGCTCATCCACGGCACGAGCACGAAGTTGAGCAGCATCAGCACCAGTAATACAATGGCGTAGTAAATAGCCAATGGCTTTTTGGGGGTCTTGACTTCTTTCATGGGGGTCCCTCCTTACGTTGCAAACAGCATACCACGACGCTATTTCAGAAACCAGCGTTTCGAGGCGAACTTTGCAAAAACTTCGCAGATTCTTAACAAAACCGAGGAACAAGGAGGCTGTCCGCTTGACAAATCGAATCACTTTGACTATACTGAACATACAAGAAGGTGCTGTCCGCAATGGTCAGCTTCCCTCGGCTAAGTCAAACAATAAGAATGACCGCTTTGCTTGGTAGGCTGGGGCGGTCATTTCTTATTGTTATGTATCTCTTTGAAGATAGCCCATGAAATCTGAAAGGTAACAAAGACTGCTCCGCCCAGCAGGCCGAGCAATGCGATAGTTTCCGTCAGGGTCATAAGGCATCCCCCCTTTCGCGTTTGCGTCCGGGGGAAGCAACAATAAGGTTTCACACCCCCGGAAGCTTGCCGGGGAAGCTAGACCACCTTTTTATGCAGACAGCACCTGGATACCGCCGCTTCGGGCGGTATTTTTATTTTACCATAGTTGGTGATATAATACAACAAAAATAGGATCCACCCGCAAATTTTGAAAATTTATGCTGCTATTTACATGAAATCGTTTCATTTTCATTGTGAGCAAAACTGCTTGACAGGGGCGGCGGGTTTTGCTAAAATGAAACCACTTTGAACAAAGCGCAAATGCGTTGACGGGGAAAAAACGATTTTCTTCTGCGTACAGAGAGCCGCCGGATGGTGCAAGGCGGTGCAGAGGGTCTCGGTTACTGGCCCCTGAGCGGCAGGACTGAAGCAGACAGTAGGCCCTGACGGAAGCCCACCGTTATAAGGGCAGCGATTCGCCTCAAAAAGCCGATCGTGCAGAGCGGCTGTGCTTATGGCACAGCAAAGAGAGTGGTACCACGGGTGCCCTGTAACAGAAATTACAGGCTCTCGTCTCTCAGGGGATTTCGTCCTTTGAGAGACGGGAGCCTTTTCGTTTGTGGGAAACGGCCTCGCCCTCTCCGTCATTGCTTCGCAATGTCACCTCTCCCAAAGGGAGAGGCTTTTGGCTCCCCCTTTGGGGGAGCTGGCGCGAAGCGCCTGAGAGGGCAAGGCTGTTCCCCAGAAGTGCAAAACGTAAGTCAATAGGAAGCTGGAGGAAAATAAAATGATGGACGCTACCAAGTACGCACCGGGATATTACCCGGTCCCCGCCGGTTATGACAGCTGGGTCAAGAAGGACCACATCGAGAAAGCTCCCACCTGGTGCAGCGTGGACCTGCGCGACGGCAATCAGGCCCTTATCGTCCCCATGAGCCTCGAGGAAAAGCTGGAATTCTTCCAGATGCTGGTCAAAATTGGCTTCAAGGAAATCGAAGTCGGCTTCCCGGCCGCCAGCGAGACGGAGTACGAGTTCCTCCGCACCCTCATCGAGAAGAATATGATCCCCGACGATGTCACCGTGCAGGTGCTGACCCAGTGCCGCGACCATATCATCCGCCGCACCTTCGAGGCTGTCAAGGGCGCACCTCGTGCGGTCGTCCACTTCTATAATTCCACCTCCGTCGCCCAGCGCGAGCAGGTGTTCCACAAGTCCAAGGAGGAGATCAAGCAGATCGCCATGGACGGCGCAAAGCTGGTCAAGCAGCTGAGCGAGGAGTATGAGGGCAACTTCCTCTTCGAGTACAGCCCCGAGAGCTTCACCGGCACCGAGGTGGACTACGCCGTTGAGGTCTGCAACGCGGTCCTGGACATCATGCAGCCCACCCCCGACCGCCTCATGATCATCAACCTGCCGGTCACGGTCGAGATGAGTATGCCCCATGTTTACGCAAACCAGATCGAGTATTGCGACAAGCACCTCAAGTACCGCGACAGCGTCATCATCTCCACCCACCCGCATAATGACCGCGGCACCGGCGTCGCCTGTGCAGAGCTGGCCGTTCTGGCAGGCGCTCAGCGAGTGGAGTGCTGCCTCTTCGGCAACGGAGAGCGCACCGGCAACGTGGACGCTGTGACCCTCGCCATGAATATGTACAGCCACGGCGTAGACCCGAAGCTGGACTTCTCCGATATGCCCGCCATCTGCGCCACCTATGAGCGGGTCACCCGGATGCATATCTACGAGCGCACCCCCTACGCCGGCCAGCTGGTGTTCGCCGCCTTCTCGGGCAGCCATCAGGACGCCATTGCAAAGGGCATGGCCTACCGCAAGGAGAAGGGCGACCACCGCTGGACCTGCCCCTATATCCCGGTGGACCCCCACGACATCGGCCGCACCTACGACGCCGACGTCATCCGCATCAACAGCCAGAGCGGCAAGGGCGGCATCGGCTTCGTGCTGGAGCAGAACTACGGCTACAACCTGCCCGCCAAGATGCGCGAGGCGCTGGGCTACAAGGTCAAGAGCGTGTCCGACCACAGCCACAAGGAGCTGAGCGCAGGCGAAGTGCTCCACATCTTCGAGGATACCTTCCTCAACAAGTCCAAGCCCCTGTCTGTCGTCGAGGCCCATTTTGCACAGGTCAACGGCATCACCGCCACCGTCACGCTGGATCTGAACGGTCAGCGCAAGGTGGTCACCTCGGTGGGTAATGGCCGTCTGGATGCTGTGGCAAACGCTATCCAGAGCGCCACCGGCATGGACTTCCACCTGGAAACTTACTCCGAGCACAGCCTGGACGAAGGCTCTACCTCCCGCGCCGCTTCCTACGTCGGCCTCGCGTGGGGCGACGGCATCGTCACCTGGGGTGCAGGCACCGATACCGATATTATCGTGGCCGGTATCCATGCACTGGTCAGCGCGATCAACAATAAATAAGAGAGTAAATAAGGGGCAGCTCTGCACAACCTCTCCGTCATTGCTTCGCAATGCCACTGCCCGGGTTGCGGCTCCCAGCGTCTGCTTCGCTGCCGCTCGCATCCTGCTGGCCGCTGCCCCAACAGCTCCTCCCTGTTTCCGCCACTGGCGGCGGTTGTCGCCGTTGCTCCCAGAGGGGGGAGCCTCTGGCGTGTCGGTCAGGTTTCGTCTGAATGAACAAAGTTTGATCTATCATAAACAGGAGTGCCCTGCTACAGAGACTCACAGCAGCTTGACAAGGATATTGTTCCGAAGCTGCTGCCCTCTGTAGCAGGGCACTCTTTTTTGCGTTATATCAGGCTTTCAGCAGTCAGCTTTGAGCTGCCCGGCCTGCCAAAGGCTCTCCCTTTGGGAGAGCTGGCGCGAAGCGCCTGAGAGGGTCAGCGCCCCATCTTGCCCTTCTTGAACTTCAGCGCCGCTGCGATGAAGCCCTTGAACAGGGGATGTGCGCGGTTGGGACGGCTCTTGAACTCGGGGTGGAACTGTGCGCCGAGGTGGAAGTCACGGCCCGGCAGCTCCACGGTCTCCACAAGGCGGCCGTCGGGGCTGGTGCCGGAGATGACCAGACCGGCGTCCTGCATCTCCTGACGGTAGTCGTTGTTGAACTCGTAGCGGTGACGGTGGCGCTCCCAGATTTCGCTCTGGCCGTAGCATTCGGCCATCTTGGTGCCGGGCAGGACGGTGCAGGGGTACTTGCCCAGGCGCATGGTGCCGCCCTTGGGGATGTTGCCCTGCTGGTCGGCCATCAGGTCGATGACGTTGTGATGACCCTCGGGGGTGAACTCGCTGGAGTTGGCGTCGGCGTAGCCCAGAACGTGGCGGGCGAACTCCATGACCATGATCTGCATACCGAGGCAGATGCCGAAGTAGGGAACATCGTTCTCGCGGGCGTACTGTGCGGCCTGTATCATGCCTTCGATGCCGCGGTCGCCGAAGCCGCCGGGGACGATGATGCCGTCCACGTCCGCAAAGGCTTCCCTGCAGGCTGCCTGGTCGGTCAGGTCCTCGCTCTCCACCCACTTGATCTCCACCTGGCTGTCGTTCTCGAAGCCGGCGTGGTAGAGGCTTTCCATGACGGACAGATAGGCGTCATGCAGCTTGACGTACTTGCCCACGAGGGCGATGGTGCAGGTCTTGCTGCGGGTGGCGATCCGGGCCAGCATCTCTTTCCACTCGGTGAGGTCGGCGGGGGGAACATCCAGATGCAGCTGCTTGACCACCACGTCGTCGAGGCCGCCGGTGTGGAGCATCAGCGGACACTGGTAGAGGCTGGGCATGGTCAGGTTCTCGATGACGCACTCCGGCTTGACGTTGCAGAAGGTGCTGATCTTCCGGCGGATGTCGCTGCCCACGCTGCCGTCGGCGCGGAGGATGATGATGTCGGGGCTGACGCCCATGCCCTGCAGCTCCTTGACGGAGTGCTGTGCGGGCTTGGACTTGTACTCATCGGAGCCGGAGATGTAAGGCACCAGCACCACATGGATGAAGCAGCAGTTCTCCTTGCCCTGCTCGAGGCCCACCTGACGGATGGCCTCGAGGAAGGGCTGGCTCTCGATGTCGCCGGTGGTGCCGCCGATCTCGGTAATGACCACATCGGCCTCGGTGGAAGAGGCCAGATTGTAGATATAGCTCTTGATCTCGTTGGTGATGTGGGGGATGATCTGGACGGTCTGGCCGAGGTAAGCGCCCTGGCGCTCCTTGTTCAGCACGTTCCAGTAGACCTTGCCGGTGGTGAGGTTCGAATACTTGTTCAGGTTCTCGTCGATGAAGCGCTCGTAATGGCCGAGATCCAGGTCGGTCTCGGTGCCATCGTCGGTGACGAAGACCTCGCCGTGCTGCAGGGGGCTCATGGTACCCGGGTCCACGTTCACGTAGGGGTCCAGCTTCTGGCTGGCCACCTTGAGGCCGCGGCACTTCAGCAGTCGGCCCAGAGAGGCGGCGGTGATGCCTTTGCCCAGACCGGAGACGACGCCGCCGGTCACGAAAATAAACTTTGCCATAATGGTTCTCCTCTAATTTACAGATATTCTTTGCCGTGAATAGCACGATAAGCAGATACTTTCCCTCAGTGGGGGCGCAATACGGATTATTGCGCGGGGTCGTAGGAGTCCAGTATCTCCTGCGCGACCTCGGCGCGGTCGCGCCGGGTGTCCATCGCTTTTTTCTCGATGTAGCGGTGTGCCTCGGCCTCGGTCATGCGGCCCAGCTCGATGAGGCAGCACTTGGCGCGGCTCACCAGCCGCACCTGCGCCAGCTTTTCCTGCATCCGCTGATTCTCCTGCCGCAAAAGCAGGAGGCGGTGGTTGCTGGCGGCGGCCATGTGGATGGCCTGCAAAAAGAAGGTGTTGGAGAAGGGCTTTGTGACCAGCAGAACACCTTCTTCGCTCAGCGGGGTCAGAAGCTGCTCAGCGGCTGCGGCCTTGGCCAGAAATATCACACCGGCATCCGTTTTCTCCACGGCGTCGGCGCACAGCTCGTGGCCGAACTCATCCGGAAGCGGAGAGTTGACCACGATGAGCTCAAAGTCGGATTCCAGCATCCTCCGCCGCGCCTCCGCCGCACTTGGTACGATGATAGGCCGCGCATAGCCCAGCTCCGTCAGGCGTGCGGAGATATATTCGTTGGAGCTTGCGCCCGCGCTTACGATCAGGGCACGTCCCATTCGGCTCACTCCTTTCCTATGTCATTCTGCATCAGATGGCATTGAAGTAGTGGACGCGCTCATATTCGGCGGGGTCGGAGGCGTTCTTGAGCGCCTCGCAGCGGCGCAGAGCCTCGGCATAGTAGCGGCGGCTCAGCTCGTCGGGCAGGAATTTGTGAAGGAACGCGCTGTTCTGGGCCACCTCGACGGCCTCTTCCAGCGAGGCGGGCAGGGTCTCGAGGTCGAGACCGGCGGCTTCATCCGGGATGAAGAGGTTGCGGTTGACAGGGGCAGACAGCTCCATCCGGTGCTCGATGCCGTCGAGGCCTGCTGCCAGCACGAGGCCGATGGCGAGGTAGGGGTTGCAGGCGGGGTCGGGGCTGCGCAGCTCCATCCGGCAGTTGTCGCCCTTCACCTGCGGGATGCGGACCAGCTGGCTGCGGTTCTGGCGGCTCCAGCTCACGTAGCGGGGAGCCTCGTCGCAGCCGAAGCGGAGGTAGCTGTTGGGCAGGGGATTCGTGAAGGCCGTCAGCTCCCGGCTGTGGCGGAGGATGCCCGCCATGAAGCTGCCGGGGATGCTGTCGGGGGCAATGTCGCCCTCAAAGAGGTTCTTGCCGTCCATGGTCAGCGAGAGGTTGATGTGGAGGCCGCTGCCGGCCTGGTCGGGCAGGGGCTTGGGCAGGAAACTGGAGTGGAAGCCGTTGCTGGCCGCCACGGCCCGGACGATCTGCTTGAACAGGAAGATGTTGTCGGCGGTCTTGAGGGGGCCGGCGTAGTGGAAGTCAATTTCATTCTGGCCGTGGCCGTTCTCGTGGTGGCTGTGCTGGGGGGCAAGGCCCATCTGCTCCATGGTCAGGCAGATGTCCCGGCGGATGTTCTCGCCGGCGTCCAGCGGCGCTACGTCGAAATAGCCGCCTGCGTCGATGGGGATGCGGGTGGGACGGCCCCGGTCGTCGTTCTCGAAGAGATAGAACTCGCACTCGGTGCCGACGTTGCAGCGCAGGCCCAGCTGCTTGAACCGGCGGTTGATGTCCCGCAGGAAGCCGCGGCAGTTGCCGCCGAAGGGGGTGTTGTCCGGCTTTTCCACGTCGCAGAAGAACTGCATCACCCGGCCCTCAGCCGTGCGCCAGGGCAGGATGGTCATGGTGGACAGGTCGGGCCGGAGCACCAGGTCGCTCTCCTCCACATGCATGAAGCCCGCGATGGCGCTGCCGTCGAAGCAGACGCCATCTTCCAGCGCCTTGGGAAGGTCGCTTGCCAGCACGGCGATGTTCTTCTGGAAGCCGAAGATGTCACAGAACGCGAAGCGGACAAATTTTACGTTGTTGTCCTCGACGAAATCGAGGATGTCCTGCTGTGTCGTATAACTCATAGGTGTGTGTCCTCTGAAAAGTATGTCTTCTTAAAAAACGCCTAAAGGCCTGCCTCTGTACAGAGGCAGGTCTTCAGGCTGGTGTAAGAAATAGGAAAAGGAGAATGGCTCAGATAAGCGCCTCAGCCGGTGGTGCTTTATTCTACGCTGGTATGTGAAGATCAGACGTAGTAGAGCATCTTGCTGTAGCTGGGCAGAGGCCAGTAGTCCTCGCCGCAGATGGTCTCGGCGTCGTCGGCGGCGGCGCGGAGGGCGTCCATCTTGGGCAGAACGTCATCGTGGAAAGCGACGGCCTTTGCGCTCTCGTCGGAGAGGGCCTTTGCGGCATCGACGGCAGCCTGCAGCTCGTCCACAGCGTCGCTCATGGCGTCGGCGTCAGCGGACAGGCGAGTCAGTGCCTTCGTTTCACTGCGGACGCTCAGGCTCTCGCTGACGGCCAGCTTGGAGGCGGCGGTGTTGGCGACCTCACTCATGTAGGCGTTGACGGCGGGCAGCAGCTGCTTGCGGGCCATCTCCAGCATGGTCAGGGCCTCGATGTTGATGATCTTGGAGTAGTGCTCCATCTCAACTTCGTAGCGGCTCTCCATCTCGACCTTGGTCAGGACGCCGAAGTCCTCCATCAGGGCGATGTTCTTCGGCTCGATGAGGGCGGGCAGAGCGGCGGGGGTGTTCTTCTTGTTGGGCAGGCCGCGCTTTGCTGCTTCCTCTTCCCACTCGGCAGTGTAGCCGTTGCCGTTGAAGATGACGCGGCGGTGGTCGCGGATGGTGCGCTTGACGAGGGCGATGGCGGCGCTGGTAAAGTCGTCGGCCTTCTCCAGCTCGTCAGCGTAGCCCTTCAGCTCCTTGGCGACGGCGGTGTTCAGGATGGTGTTGCAGTCGCTCAGGTTCTCGGCGGAGCCGGGCATACGGAACTCGAACTTGTTGCCGGTGAAGGCGAAAGGAGAAGTACGGTTGCGGTCGGTGGTGTCCTTGCTGAACTTGGGCAGGACATCGACGCCGAGGTCCATCTTCATCTTGACGGGGCCGGCGTAGGGAGAATCGGAAGCGATGGCGTCGATGACGGCTTCCAGCTCTTCGCCCACGAAGATGGAGATGATGGCCGGAGGTGCCTCGTTGGCGCCCAGACGGTGGTCGTTGCCGGGGGTGGCGACGGAGGTGCGGAGCAGGTCGGCGTACTCATCGACAGCCTTGATGACGGCGGCCAGGAAGACCAGAAACTGCAGGTTCTCCATGGGGGTGTCGCCCGGGTCCAGCAGGTTCTCGTGGGTGGTGGACATGGACCAGTTGTTGTGCTTGCCGCTGCCGTTGACGCCCTCGAAAGGCTTCTCGTGCTGCAGGCAGACCAAGCCGTACTTGGGGGCCAGCTTCTTCATCATCTCCATCGTCAGCAGGTTGTGGTCGATGGCGACATTGGTGGTGTCGAAGATGGGGGCCAGCTCATGCTGGCAGGGAGCTACTTCGTTGTGCTTGGTCTTGGCGGGGACGCCCAGCTTCCACAGCTCTTCGTCCAGCTCCTTCATGAAAGCGGAGACCTCGGGGCGGATGACGCCGAAGTAGTGCTCTTCCAGCTCCTGACCCTTGGCAGACGGTGCGCCGAAGAGGGTGCGGCCGGTGAGGATGAGGTCCTGACGGGCCTCGTAGTCTTCCTTCTTAATAAGGAAGTACTCCTGCTCGGGGCCGACGGTGGTGGAGACATAGTCCACATCCTTGCCGAAGAGCTTCAGGACGCGGACGGCCTGATTGGACAGCGCGTTCATGGAGCGCAGCAGGGGAGTCTTCTTGTCCAGCGCCTCGCCGGTGTAGCTGACGAATGCAGTGGGGATGCAGAGGACGTCATCTTTCACGAAAGCGAAGCTGGTGGGGTCCCATGCGGTGTAGCCGCGGGCCTCACAGGTGGCGCGCAGACCGCCGGAGGGGAAGGAAGAGGCGTCGGGCTCGCCGCGCACCAGCTCCTTGCCGTTGAACTCCATGATGGCGGTGCCGTCGCCCACGGGGGAGACGAAGCCGTCATGCTTCTCGCTGGTAATGCCGGTCAGCGGCTGGAACCAGTGGGTGTAGTGGGTGGCACCCAGCTCCATGGCCCAGCGCTTCATGACGCTGGCCACGACGTTTGCCACCTCGATGTCCAGAGGTGCGCCCTTGTGCAGGGTCTTCTCGAGGCTCTTGTAGGTAGCGCTGGGGAGGCGCTCCTTCATGACGTGCTCGTTGAACACCTTGCTGCCGTAGATCTCCATAACATTTGCTGCCATAAATCCTACTCCTTACTTGAATTGAAATACTTCAGCTGGTCGCGGATTTTTACGCGGAAAGAGGCGGGCTCTCCCGCGAAATATCGGGTTAAACGAAACGACGCTGCGAGTCAGGAGGTGACTCACAGCGTCGTTGCTGTCTATGCGATGATTATAGCCGAACGGGGCGAAAAACGCAATAGACAGATTTGACGATTCTGCACAAACTGACTCCCGATTTTTTGGAGTATTGCGCGGATGGTATGACTATTAGATCACCTGAAACAGGAAAAACTTCAGATAGTTCGTCTCCGGCACGCCCCAGAGGATGGGGTGGTCGGGGGCCTGCTGGCGCACTTCGATCTGGCGCAGCTGGCGGTGAGCGTCCTTTGCGGCGGAGCGCAGCATCCTGATGAACAGCTCCTCGGTGGCAAAATGAGAGCAGCTTGCCGTGGCGAGGTAGCCGCCCCGGGGCAGAAGCTTCATGGCCCGGTAGTTGATCTCCTTGTAGCCCCGCATGGCGTTTTCCACCGTGCGGCGGGCTTTGGTGAAAGCCGGCGGGTCGAGGATGATGAAATCGTAGGGGTGGCCTTCTTTTTCGAGGCGGGGCAGAAGCTCGAAGGTATCCTCGCAGAGGAAGTCCATGTTGGTCAGGCCGTTGCGCTCCGCGTTCCGCTGGGCCATGGCGATGGCGTCGGCGCTGATGTCCGCTGCCGTGACCCGGGCTGCGCCGCCGCTGGCTGCGTTGAGGGCAAAGCTGCCGGTGTGGGTGAAGCAGTCCAGCACGGTGTGGCCGGCGGCGAGGCGGGCGACTGCCCGGCGGTTGTACTTCTGGTCGAGGAAGAAGCCGGTCTTCTGGCCGTTCTCGAAATCGACGTGGTAGTAGACGCCGTTCTCGCAGATCTCGGTCTGGGTGGAGGCGGGGTGGCTTTCACCCGGCAGCTCGAACCAGCCCTTGCTCTGCTCAAGGCCCTCTTTGGCCCGCAGGGCCTCGTCGTTCCGCTCGTAGATGCCGTCGATGGTCTGGCCGTCGGCCCGCAGGACTTCGGCGAGGAGGGGGAAGAGGACAGGCTTCAGCTTCTCCATGCCGACGCTGAGGGTCTGGGTGACGAGGATGTTGTTGAAGCGGTCCACGGTCAGGCCGGGGAACTGGTCGGCCTCGCCGAAGATGACCCGGCAGGCCGAGAGGTCGGCAGGCTCGAGGACGGTCTTGCGGTAGGCCCAGGCGTACTCGACGCGGCGGCGCCAGAAGCTGGCGTCGAAGGTGTCGTTGGCGTTGCGGGAGATGAGGCGGACGCGGATCTTGCTCTTGAGAGAGACAAAGCCGGTGCCGAGGTAAGCGCCCTTCGGGCTCACCATGTCGGCGAGGGTGCCGTTCTCGGGCTCTGTCTCCGGGAACTCGAGGATGTCGTTCTCGTATACCCACGGATGCCCGCCCACGAGGCTGGCCTCGGCTTTTTTGTTTACTTTATAAATAGGATAGCTGCGTTCTGATTTCATGGTTGCTCCTTAATAATTGAGGATGAACCTCTCCGTCACGGCTGACGCCGTGCCACCTCCCCTAACGAGGGGAGGCTTTG
>OGEI01000328.1_pt1 | contig 33252 bp, 54 predicted proteins | sample 1570631 | NCBI WGS metagenome assembly OGEI01 (sample SAMEA2582139, study PRJEB24529) | metagenome | biome: Human gut stool | place: China | collected 2011
CCCCTAGCAACACCTTCTATATAAGCAATACGCGCTATTGCAGCGATTGTTGCAAGCGTTACGATAGTTACCCCTGGATACGGCTTTACTAAGCCCACAGCGCCATTTACAACGACGACACCCAGCCCTGCTAATTGACAAACTATTTTTGTACATAAACCTAATGCCTTGTCTATTGTTTTCATTGTGCTTGCTCCCTTCGTGTTAGCTCTACCATTCCAGTCCCGGCTAAAGCTGCGATTTCGTAAAGAGTACATTTCAATCTCGCTATTTCCTCTCGCAGGCTGTCATTTTCTTTAAGCAACCTGCGTTCATATAGTGTTTTTGGTCGGCAGCTGGGGTCGTTGTGTGCAACTAACATCACGTCTTCACGCCTGTATTTCCCCTTCGCCACAGGCTTTAGCCCTGTATCACGCAGAAAGTTTAGCGTTGCGTAATATGTTAACCCAAGCATTTCCTGTACTTCCGCTGTTGTCATAATCAATTGACTGTCCATACGTTAACCCTTTCTGCTTTCATGCTGCTGTTTTGTCCATGTTAGCCAAAACTCCGATAGCCGTCAGCAACTCGTGAATTTTTAATCTACCCTTCTGCGTCCATTTCGTATTCATTACTACCTTTATACTGCCGTCCGAACGGGTTACATCGATTGTTTCAGACTTCGTATAGCCTTTCTGCATGTGATTACTGTACAGCACCCATTGCCCGCCAACCTTGCGAATTAAACCTTGTTCGTTCAGGATTTTATTCAACGCCTTTGCACTCAAACCATAGTCTGCTGCAATTTGCGTAATGGTTACTGTATCTTCACTGGAAAGAATGGTGTCTACATATTCCTTGATAGGTTTAAATTCTGCAATTACTTGACGTTGTACTGTATTTTCTAACTTCAAGGTGTCAATTTGCTTGTTAGCAATCAGCAAGGCTCTTGCCATTACCTTTTCAGGACTGTTCCAGTCACGCTCAACCTCAATAAAGTATGTGCGGGCTTGCTTACCTTTTTCATTGCGGGTCAGCATACATAACTCTTTTGCCATATCTAATTTCATGATGTGGTCAACTTGGTTTTGTCTGCCTCCGTTTGAGTTAGGGACAAAAATGTCTGTAACTAAATAATCGTGATTTTCCTCAAAGCTATATTCACACATTCGGTCAAACCATTTTTTGTACGGAGTTTCAACCCCCAAAAACATATGTAGCTCTCTACCGCTGATTGTTTGTTCTTGATTTTCGTTAATTTGAATTTCAATTAAATTGTTCACGCTCTCACCTCCTACGTTCTTCAAATAGGTATTCGACAGTTAATTCGGGATTCAAAACATCTTTAATCAAAAAGCACTCATCCAAAGTGAACGGATATGAACCTGCAAGCTTAGCTAGTAACGTGTTGTAGGCTATCCCCGTTTGAAGCGAAAGCCTTTTTTTATTCCAGCCCAATCTTGCAAGTTCCACATCTATATTTTTATACATTCCATCACCTCCTAACACGATATTTCGTACTATAGGCATAGTTTAGCACGATTTTTCGTGTTTGTAAATAGCTTTTTAAAAAATAAATAATGAAATTTCGTGTTTTAGTATTGAAATTTCATATTTTTAATGTTATTCTTTATTTAATAAATCTTCGGAAGGTGGAAGACGTTATGAATCGAGAAGAATTTTTAAAGATACTTATAAAACAAAAAGGATACACGATTAAAAGTTTTGCAACTAAAATCGGTATCCCTTATACAACTTTATTATCTATGCTTAACGGCTCTATTGGCGGTGCTGCTGTAGAAAGCGTTATTAAAATTTGTGAGGAACTAGGGATTTCCGTCGAATCTCTCAAAGATGAAGATATTGCCGAACCACCACAAGGTTACTACACTAACCCCGAAGCCGCTCAAATGGCACAAGAGTTGTATGATAATCCCGGTATGCGTATTTTGTTTGACGCCGCAAAAGATGTTTCCGCAGAAGATTTGAAAGTTGCGGCAGACCTCATTGCCCGAATGAAGAAGAAAGAAGAATACGAAGAAGATTAAGAGGTGATAACTATGATAGCTAGGGTGGTTCTCGCCGACCTTCCCTGTACAATTGGTGGGTATTGTGTAACCAATGCAGAAGGCGAAAAGATTTGCGTTTTAAATGCAAAGCATAGTTTTGAAGGAAATAAAAAAACACTCCTGCACGAGCAAGAGCATATAAATAATAATGATTTTGAAGATTGTTGTTGTGTTGATGAAATTGAAATACAAAGGCATAAATAGTTTTGGCAAAGTTTTTATATCGGCGAGAAATTATATTTAAGTTTTAGTTTTTAAATTGGCGCAACGAGAAATTATATTTAAGTTTTAGTTTTTAAATTGGCGCAACGTTAATTTAATTATAATTAAGGAGATGTTTATGATGAAAAAAGTTTTAGCGATTATTTTAGGTCTGTTTATTATCTTAGCAGCAGTTGGATGTGGCGCACCAAAAGCAAAATATTCACTAAAGCAGTATAATCAATTGTCTGACGGAATGACCCACGGGCAAGCAATGCGTATATTGGGCGATCAAGGAGTATCTACTGGAGAAAGCGTCATGCCGGGAGTTCCAGGTGTAATGGAAAAAATAAAAACAGAAACTTTTACTTGGAAAAACGAAGACGGCTCTAACATGATTGTAATGTTTCAGAATGATAAACTTATAATGAAAAGTCAATTTGGCTTAAAATAAAAAACAATATAAAGCGAGGATAAAGCCGTGGAAAATTTTTTGTTAACTTCAATTTTTTACGCTCTAATATTGGGTCTAATACCAGCCTTCATTGCTCGAAGCAAGGGAAGAAACTTTAAGCGTTGGTATATTTATGGCACACTGTTATTTATAGTAGCTTTTGTTCACAGTCTTTTTTTATCAGATCACAGCGGCATTTGTTGTCCTGTTTGTAAAAAATGGATAAATGAAAATGCTACCGTGTGCAAATATTGTCATACTGTAATTGCTGATTATTATCGAGATCACCCAAATACTCCTATAGATAAACACGAAGACGACGATACGACCTTGTTATAAACAAATTAGCAAATAAAAAGACCGCACCTGCGCCAACAGGAACGGTCACTGTAATTGCCCCACTTTGTCGCAAGCAGGCTGATTACTATAAATATTATAGCACATCAGCTCTGCTACTGTATGCTCAAATTACACACAAGGAGCTTTAACTATGGAATACAACTTTACCTACCGAGAAAAAGATAAAGGCTTCCAGGTCATACTATCATACAAGGATAATACGGGTCGTTGGAAGCAGAAAAGCAAGCAAGGGTTCACTACCAAGCGTGACGCTAAAAAAGCCGGTGACAAGCTTCTTGATGAAGTAAAGGCTAATATGCCGCTGTACATGGACGACAGTACGAAAGATATAACCTTTGGCGAATTTGCAGCAATGTACTTGCACGATGTGCGCAGGAAACTTGCATATAACACCATAGCGAACTACGAAAAAGCAATCAACGCATTTTCAGCCATTAAAGATATGCAATTGATCGGCATTAAACATGGCGATATTTTCGCCATATTCAATGCACTACCGTACAAAGCAAGCACTGCAAACCTTTACCTTACTATCATAAAAACTATCTTTAAACAAGCTGTATCGCCTTACAGGCTTATAGTCGAAAACCCTGCACTTGAAATCAAGCCCTTTAAAATCAAAGGAAAAAAGAAAACTAACGCTTTAACCAAAGGCGCTTTAGAAGACTTGCTTAAATCAATGAAAAAGCGTAACTTGACCGCCTATATGGTTTGTTGTATTGCTGCCTTCGCAGGACTGCGCATAGGCGAAATACAAGGTTTGAAATGGTCAGATATTAACTTTAGTGCCGATACAATTACCGTTGAGCGACAACTGGTGTACACATCTAAAAACATTCAAGAATTTAAATCCTTAAAAACAAACAATTCATATCGCACAGTACCAATGCCCAAAAGGTTACGCGCTGTCCTGCTGGAGTACAAGCAGCACGCAATACTACAGATTGACGGAGCCATACTGCCACGAGGTTGCAAGGATACCGCCAAAACCATGCTAAAGCAATACGGTAATATTTCTCCTCACGATTTCCGGCACACATACGCTACCACATTATTGAGCAATGGCTTTGATGTAAAAACCGTAGCAGCTTTATTAGGCGATACGGTAGAAACAGTACTTAACACCTATGTTCACTTTACAGACGATATGAGGGACAGCGCACAAAAACGCTTATCAAATTTTTTTTGAACAAATTTTTGACGGATTTTTGACGATTTCAGCGAAAACGGCTTGTACAAGGGGTTCAATGGCACGTTCCCCGTTATATACGTTAATCGCAGACTTAGCTATATTTTTCTGTAAATTATCATTCAAGCGCATTGTATATAGCTTTATTCAAACTTTCGCCACAAACAATTTTGTTGTTTTCGCCCCTGTTTCAGCTTGTTTTTTGACGAATTTTTGACGGCAACAAAAATAAGCCTACCATTTACGGTAGGCTTTTACTATTTAACCGACAATCCAACAAGCACTCCCCCGACAACGCCCCAAAAGGCTTTCTGTCGTTCCTTTCGCTTTGCAACATCATTCTGCTTCTTTACTTGCTCGCTCAACGTCTGCAAGGATCTGTTTTGCTCTGCTATTGTTTCTTTGGAGGCGGTTAATGATTTCTGCGCAAGTATTAATTCTGTCTTTATCTTCTGATAAGATAAATGCTGCTCTTCGATTAGCTTCATCAGCTCGTCCGAGTTCGTCTGTTGCACTGCTGACATGTTCACTAGCTCGGTCAATAGCTTTTCCTGTTTGTTTATTATCATCTGCAATTCGCTGAATTGTTCCCTCGATATTGTTATCTGGCTCGGCAGTTCTGTGGCTGAACAGATAGCAGGCAAGAAAAAGAACTGCGCCAATACCCAGACCAATAAGGAAGCGATTATTAGATATCCAACTTTTGATTTTTTCATACATAGTCGCCCTCCAAAATTATCTTATTCAACATACTTAGGCATTATATATTTTTGCATTTTAATTTTATTCTTCTAGCAATAACAATGTTCTATTTTCTATATAATTAGCTTATGCGCCGTTTTCTATATCCCCGCTTATATTTGCATGTTTTAAGGAAATAAAACGGCACACAAGCCAATTTTAAGCATTGTTTTATTTTACAGCCCAAAATAATTATGCAATGCGCCTAAAGTGAAACCGATAATCATACCAGTCCAAAAAAGTTTGCTGGTGATATACTCTTTAACCTTCTTCATATTCAAGCCTCCTTTCAACTATTTCTATTTTATTTTGTTACTTTACTTTTAATCCAAAACTACACGCTTACTTGACTTTTAAAAGTCAAGTATTATCTGTTTTTTATTTTAAAAGTAAAGTTATAGCTCACCACCTCGATGTATATCCTCTTGTGTCGATGTGTATCCAGTCGCCGTAGTAGCCAATGCCTAGCTGATACTCTAACCCCCACGCCCTCGCCGCTGTTATCACTGTATCGGCTAAAGCAGTGTCCGTATCATCTTGCCCTGCAATGCAAATATCAGCAGCACACCCTCTTGTATGATAGCTGTGTGGCTCGCCGCCGACCTCTGCATTTACATCAACCGTGCGATACCCACTTTTATAACCGGCGTTAGTGGTATTGATAACCCAGTTTGGATCCCAATCCCGCAGCATATCTAAAATCCTAAAAAGGTTGGCTGTTTTGGTATCATTTGTGCAAAGACGGCCTTCTTCGTTATCCCATGCGTAAATGTTGCGGCTACGCTTTAGGCAATCCCACTCCGTCACGCTCCAATGCTTGCTCACATACACCGCTCTCACTCTCCTCTAACAATACAATAGCCATACGCAAAGACTCTGACTTTCGCTGTTCGCTTGTCCAGCAAGCAAATCGCGGGTCTAAGTTGTTGCGCATGGCTTTTAGTGTTTCTATCGCTTCTGCGTTCGTCATAACTTAACTTTTTCGCCCTTGTCGGCAGTTTCTTTCAGCCTTGCAAGCCCGTTACGAATGCTGGAGGGAATTAAATTCCCCAGTCCCAGACCGTCGATATTTTCGAGGATACTGCCCGCCTCATTTACTCCATAAGCTCCTATGATAATCTGACGAAACGTCTGCCCTGTACCCACCGTGTAATCAACGCCAACAGCAATGCCGACAAAAGCAAATATGGCGCATTTTTTACCAATCCCCCTAAAGCCTACGTTACTATCCCACTTTCCGCTTTTAAACGCCGCCACGGTGCCTAAAATATAGTCTATAACCGCAAGCGCAAACAAAGCCCATATCATCACATCAATACCACCTAACACAACAGATAGTAACAGTCCTATCGCCGCTCCTATGCTCATCAAATACTGTTGCACTGCGTCGGGCTTTATCTCGCTTAAAAATCGGACTGCAAGCGCTTTAAACTCCATCACTTAACCACCTCTACATCAATGCTGTTTAATTCCTCTACGGTTGTCGCCGCCTCTATCCTTGCCTTAACCTCTTCGTACCAAGCATAAGCCGCCATTTGACCACTACGAACATCAGCATAAACCGCCGTCATTTGCTCTGCATTAAGTTCAACGATACCTTTAGTGCTATCTGTTAGCCATACTTTGTAAAACACCGTCCCCTTGCCAGCGAAGAGCAAAGGCGTGTAAGCCGCCATAAAGTTGGTTATATCGTCGCTTGCGCAGTCAAAGCCGTAAGTAACTCCGTCAACGTCAAGAAATCTAATAGCGTCGCGACGTTTTGCGAACTCTGCACCCGCTGCGTTTATGTATCTGTTTTTAGCATAGTCAAACGGCTCAACATCTGTATATTGTTCCCACAGTCGATTCCACGGATAGTGTTGACGTTCGTTATCAGCGGTTATAATATCGGCGTTTACTATATTTATAATTTGATTCTTTTTATCTACTATACAAATCATTCATAATACTCCTAAATCAATAATCTTTGTCCATCCATTTCCAGCACCATTAGCACCACTCGCAGTTATTGTTCCTTGTGTATTGATTATTTCTGATATTACAACAACAGCACCACCACCGCCTCCACCAGGTTGAGCTCCACCATTATTTTGATACGTTCCATTTGATGATATTGTACCCATATTATCAAACGAACCAGAAACAATATGTATACATCCACCGCCATTTCCACCAGGACTTAAAACACCATTACTATTTCTTCCGCTTGCTCCTCCTCCTGCTCCATAACACCATATTTTATTATTAACAAAAAGATTTATCATATCTTCCGTTACTGTGATTGCAAATCCATTATAAGTAGCAGCGCCACCTGCTCCACCGCCTTGTTGAGAAGCACCGCCTGCAGCACCGCCAACGCCTGCACCTATTCCATTATTGCCATTGTTATATTCAGTACCACCAGCAGCGCCTTTTCCATTTGCAGTTATATTACCTTTATTAACAAATATCCCATGACACTTAATCAAAACATATTTATCAACAGTTACCGTTATTCCTGCTTTAATAAACACGCTTTTATAATTTTTAACACCGCTGATAGTAGTGTTTTCTGTCGGCACGAAATCACCATCGCTACCATCGCCGCGATCAAGCCACCACGCCGGGCAACGATTGCTTTTAACCCCGGCCAGCGTACCGGTAGCGGTATAGCTCACCTCTACAAGCTTGCCTGCGTCGGCGGCGTTAAAAAGCAGCTTGCCCGTGTTCCAACCCTTATCGCCATCAGCTCCGGTATTATAATCCGACCAAAATTCACCGGAAGCCGGATTAGCCGAAACCTCGGCAAAGGTACTGCCATAAGTTACTGTATCGCCACTAACATCCGTGATTTCTTTGACCGTCATCGTAGACGGACTATTCTTTTGCGGTACCTCGTTTAAGCTAATAACATAAGGCGACGTCGCTGGGATAATATGCCGCTCTATCGCCAGTATAGCCGTACTGACATCATTAAAAGGATTGTACCTGTAGTCACTTGGATATGCCATTTTATCAGCCTCCTGTCTTTAATTGTTTTGTGCTTGCCTGTTGCAAAAGCTCGTTGTTTTTTGCATTGCGGTCCAAGTCAGCAAAGTATTTATCGATAGCAAACGGCTGCTGCCCTAGCTCGAATGTATCAAGCTTAATGCCAGTTGTCGCCGATACTGTGTATTTGAGTTTGCTGATTGGATAAATGTGTAAATCACCGTCAATCGTAGTTATCGCCGCTTGTCCGTCTGTTGATAATTTACGCACAAAAAAAGAGCCGTCGGGCTTCGGGTATTCCAGCTTTACACCTTTTACCTTTGCCGATTTAACAGGCTCTTTGTTTCGCTCAATTTGATTTAACCCCCAACGTGTAGCGTCTGTTGCGTTGTACGCTGACGGCAAGGTTAACACAGTCTCTTGCAAGCCATATGTCGCTTGACTTGCGGTATCCTCGACTGTCGCCAGCCACTGCTCGCCGTTATCGTCAACGTTGCCGCCTTTGATATACGCACGATTGATGACTTTCTCCACGTCCCACGTTGGTTGATACTCATCTAAATGTTGCCCAACCCAAAAGCGGGCTTGTTCGTTTATCTCGTTAATTCTCGGTTTAAAGTACATTTGCCTGTACTCGTCAACTCCATAAACGTAGTCAACCGCAAAGTCAGATAGCTGTTTTAAAGCATCTTTTGCAGATACGTGGTCAAACTCGATATGCGATACAGTATATGCTGTGTTTATCAGCTTGTTGCCGTTAAACTGCAATCCTACTGACGTTTCAACTTTTCGCACAATGTCGGACACTATAGCCGATACCTCCATATTTTGGTAGACAGCTCTTATATACACCTTTTCGAGCATATTATAGTAACCGTGCCCGGTAAATTTAAAAGTAGTATCCGTCGTACCCTTGACTGGTCTTGTAATTACATATCCGCTGTACCACGGCCGTGGGTCATTAAAGAGGTGTATATCAATCCTCTGCCGATAATCTAGCTCCGAGTTATCGGGTAGCGACCTAAAAACAATCTCAAATGAGCCGCAGCCTGTTTCAATCATTTCAAACTTTAGCGATTCGATATTGTTGCTTTCGCTCCCTGCGCCAAATATCGCCGTTTTAGTGCCGTCACTACGATATGCGATGATTGTATAGACGTTGGGCAAATAAGGTACAGCATCATCGGGCAAAGGCGCATCTCCATCCACCTTAGTCGGTGCGGCAAAAGCATAAATGCCAAGCGGATATAAGCCAAACCTCAAATTAGCGCCGTTTCTAACCCCCAGTATTTCTGTTTCGGTGGTGTAATCCCACTCATCCCACTCGTTTACCCTTGTGTCGACGTAGTAATCATAATCAGTATCATCTGACAGTGTATCAATGTAGTAATCGTAATCATCGGCAGTACCTTGAGTTAAAACTAAGGCAGTTATACTCAATTGAGAAGAATGTATAACATCTTTATTGACGCTCGTAACATTGATTCTGTGGTACTTATATGCAATACTGCTGGTTAATTTAATATCAAAATCAGCGGCAGCACTATTGTTCCAATTTGCAACAGTATCCCATGTAATTCCGTCACTAGAACCTTGTACTGTTCCCGCGGTAGGATAGCTATAAAAATAACCCCAACGAATATTACTAACCAACAAAGGGATAGGATTATAAAACTGAATCCACCCAGCCGCAGTTCCGCTGCGCCAATACGTGGAAGAATTAGAGTCAAATGCATAATATGCGGGGTTCGTCGCGGCGGACGCTGATACCGCAAAACTTGCGCCGCCCACACTTCCGTTTGCAGAAAGTGCAGGCTGCGTCCACGACGTTTTTTTATAATATACCCTCTTGTAGTAACCCCTACGCCAATAAAGTATTTGCATCGTCATACAAACCACCTCGCAGTATAGGTTATGCCTACATTGCACTCTGCACCTTTATAGATGTATGTGTTCTGCCCCGGTAAGGCTTTTAAAAACAGTCCGCTAAAAGTATTTAAGCTGTTCCCTGCGTTACGCCTTACCGTGCCTGTCTCTCCATTTACCACCGCTACAGCAGGCGCTGTGAGTAGTGTATCTTTGACGCTAAAAGCATCGGCACTCTCTTTATGTGTTATCTCAATACTCGACACTGTAGTGTTTTCGAGTGGCGTAAAGGTAAATATTAAAGGCACGTCAATGGACGATGGATTGTAGATGCTTACTTCTGTTTCCGATCCGCAAAAATGAGTTGCTGTTGTAGGCGTTGTGGCGTATCTAAAAGGCTCTGCCAGTAGTAAAGATATTTCGATATCGCTCCAACGCTGTTTAAAGCCTTTTTGATATTTATGTTTTATCTTGCTTGCGCCCGCCACACGAAAACAACGGTCAAAACGACCTGCGCAAAGCACATAATCTGTTTGAGTAAAAGCCGCCGTTGCTTCATTAACAATTTCATCGTGTTCTTCTTCTGACGCTCTTTTTAAATCAAACGATACTTTTATCGTCCTGCCCTTTACGCACCCGTCACCGACTGCATAACTGCCGTGAGCAAACGCTTTATCTTGTAGTTTGAGCGAAAAGTCATAACTACCAACATCGTCAAGCTCCCAACCATCAGACAGCACGAATGTTTTGCCATCTTTAATGATTTTCAGCCGTCCATCGTTTTCAAAAATATTGCGTTCCATTGCTTACCCCCTTCTGCCCGCTGCGATTAAATCACCTAGCGCGCCGAATAAATCATACACATCTGCGGCGTTATTGATGTCGCCATAGATATTTTGCTCTACAACAGTTCCGCCGCCGCCAAAATCGTCAACATCAATGCCTAAAAGGTCAGCAAAAATGCCTTTTCGCAAAGGTATAACAGCCTCATCGCTTTTGCCTTCGCCCATCAGCGCAAACGTAGGCGCAGTGATAACGCCGCCGCTTGCAAACGCCAAAGAACCTAACCCATTAGCCATCATTGCGGATGTAGCGCCAGCATCTGCGCCCGGACCTGCTATCGGACCAACTGTAGCGATAGACTTCTGCACGGCGACAGGTACTAAACTCGCCGCTTGTGCTTTGTTTTTCAGCAATTCTTTTGCGTTAAGTTTGTCCGATAACGCCCCTGCCATCACGCGGCTAATTTGCCATTGGATAAACATCTGTGCAATCTGCTTACCAACGTTTTTAAATACATCGCCTAACTTCCTGCCGTTGACGATAGCGTCAGCAATGCCCGATGACAGGTTTTCTTTAAGCATATTCGCGGCATCAAGAGCAAAATCCATATAGTTCTGCTCGGCTTCCATTCGCCAATCGTTATACGCCTGCATCATTTCCTGCTCTTGCAGGTTTTCAGCGGCTTTTGCTTCAAGCTGGGCAAGTCTAGCTTCGTCCTCGGCTTCTAACCGACCTTGTACCATTGCCAGCAGCAATGCTTGATGATCTTCCTCGTCTTTTCGCATTTGGTCATTATTCTTCTGCGCCGCGTCCTTGTACTGATAAAGAGCGTCGGATTTAATGGCATTTGCCTCTGCCTCTGTTTTTCGCAGCAACTCAAGCCGTTCTGCCTCTGTTTGAGCTAAAAGCTCTGCTGATTTAGTATTCCCATCTTGCTCGGCTTTTAGCCTTGCACTTTGTGCATCAAGATAGGCTTGCTCAACTTTTGATACTTGCTCGTCAACATTACCAAATAAAGAGTTGTCCTTGTCTCCCTTTATGCTATCCCACGTTGATTTAAAGTCCTCTGCTTTTTTTGTAGCGTCATCAAACAGCGCAAGATACTCTCTTGCGTCTTGTACTGACGTGTCTTTTGCCGCTCCGCCGCCACCGCCGCCACCGCCCGAACCGCTTTTACCGCCACCGCCGCCAAAGTTAAGTGTTCCCGGCGTTGTGTCTACCAGTCCTTTTACAGCGTCATTGAGCATTGCGTTTGGGTCAAATCCTTCACTCACGCTATCCCAGTCATCGCTACTATTTGTATTACTCTCATTTTTACCCGTATAACGCCGCATCATCTCGTCTGCGCTAATATCGTTTGCATATGCGTATGCACCTGCCGTAGCACCGCCAACCGCCGCACCGATAGCTAAAGCACCACCTGTAACTAACGCTGCCGCTTTCGCTGCGCCCAATGCAGATATTTTCAGCGCATCATACGCGCCTGCTATGCTATTAAGTATGCCAATATAAGGGCCTGCTAATGCCGATACGCCTTGTATGGCCAAAGACAATGCCGATATTGCCGCCGCAGCTTCTAACGATACTGTTATTACCGTGCGTTGTTCGTCAGATAAATCCGCAAACCATTCTGCCACATCTCTAGTGCCTTCAGCCAAGGCCTTAAACTGCGGCAACATTTGAGCTCCAACGCTTACAGCAAGCCCTTTCATCGCTTGCCCTGCGGCGTTAATCTCGAATTCAGCATCTTCAAATGCTTGCGTTGTTTTGTGATCTAAAACCAGTCCTGTTTTTTCTGCGCTCCGATAAACCGCTTGAAATTGGTCATCGGTTAAGTTAAGTAGGTCATTTAGCTTTGCACCGCTCCTGCCGAAAATCTCCATTTCCATCGCCGTTTTTTCGACGCCGTTGGCCATTGCCCGATGTTTTTCGGTGACATTTGACAGTATCTGCTCGGCTGACAGTAATCTATTGTTACTATCCAATATCTGGATACCAAACTTTGTGAAAACATCTTGGCTAATATTACCTGATGCAGCCGCCGTCTCAATAGCTTTCGCCGCCGTGTAGGCGGTTTTGGACATTTTAGCCATTGCGCCCGACATCTCTTCCGTGGCTAATCCGACAAATTCACCGACTGCTAACAATCTGCTTGCGCTCTCGGCAGACATATTGGTCTTGTCCTCTAAATCATTAACAGCACTTGCCCAATTCCGCACCGATGCAATAGGCATTGCGATTGCGCCGATTGACAATAGCTGCCCACGCATACCATTTATTTTAGATACTGTACTTTCAATTAAGCCTTCGCTTTCTTTCAGCCCTTTTTTGAGTTCTGTTGTGCTTGCACCCAATACAACATTTAAATTACCTACCGTTCCCATCATTTACCCCCTTTCTATCCGTTTTTTAAAGTATTCCTTTTCCTCTAGCAGTTCTTCTCTGCTTTTTACAACTTGCTCCTGTAAAGGTTTCAATATCTTTTCAGGTGTTACCGCTTTTTTCTTGACATGCGGTGCTACAATCCAGTAAGTAAAATATGACATTAGAGCGTTTTTTCTGTCTTGGCTAACCTTATGCCCTTCCAGCATCTTTTCGATCTCCTGTGGCTGTAATAGCGGTAGTTCTGACGGCTTTAAATTGAGCAACCCATATGCAGCCGCCTCTATCCCGTCAAACCCCTCCGAAGCCTAAAAAAACAACCCTAAAACTTTTGCGTTTTTCGTGTCTTTGGATTTTGCTTTTTTCCGAAAATACCCGTCTCAATAATTGCCATTGCAAGAGGTACTCCGAATTTAGTAATAGGCACTCCATTTTCAAGTGCTGCGTTTATCAGCGTTGTTACGTCTGTTTCATCGCCTTTCGTCTGTGCACAGTCGGCATAGGCGAAGGGTAAAATCTGATAAACAGATGTTAATGTAAATGCACCGCTCGAATATGAGCGGAAAATATCTATAATGGATAGTCCCGAAACAGCTTCGATAGCCATTAGGTCTTTAATGTTAAGTGTCAAATAATCGCTCTTATTGCCGAATAAATCAAAAGGTACTGTTTTTTTCATTTTTAATTTCTCCTTTTAAAAAAAGCGGGCACTTCTGCCCGCTAATTAGTTTATTGTTTTTCTAGTTGTCCGTTGCCTGTAATTGTACAGCTAATAGTCGCCACATCGTCGTGCGGTGTTTCCATACTGTAGTCGGTAACACTGCCCCAGCCAACAAACTCATCGCCGTTGGGATATTCAAATTTGCAGTTTACTTCTACGCCTGTTTCAAACGCTTGATCCATTGCCGCAGCGCCCTCATCAGAGAGCACAACAACACTTTCAAGCTCCATACTCCAAGAGCGTAATCCTGCTTTTGTGACCTTCCAACCGCCTGTGGTCTTATGAGAGCAATCAATCTCGTCTGCACTACGGCTAAGAGATGTACTGCGTTGACCACCAACAGGCACCCATTTCGGGACGTCTACCGTACCGATGTTTACGTGTAATAAATAATCTTTACCTAACGATGCGTCTGCGCTGTTAGGGTTTACCGGTAATGTAATTGCCATTTAATTCACTCCTTATTTTGTATTTTTGCCAATAATGTAATAACGCCGTGATAACCATAGTTATCCTCGGGAAAAGCCTCAAAGTAATCAATTGTAGTGCCGAGATGCAAAAAATTATCTGCCGACAAATCGAATTTGTCTGCACATAACAACGTGATTATATCGTTGGCAATCGAATTGACTTCTTTTTTCCCTTGATACTCGCTCCAAACATCGATATTTAACGTAACGTCAACGATATCGTTTACCTTCGTCCCCGCTTCTTTACAGGTAAACAGGCCAAAGGTAATATACGGCGCTGTCGCCTCTTCGTAAACGTCGTCATACACTGGTATGTCTTGATGTTCGGACAGTCTTTTGTATACTGCCGCGCTAAGCGCATTTAGTGGTATTCGCTTCATTTTTTCCGCTCCGTTTCGGCTTTAACAGCCGTTTTTATCGCGTCAAGGTAATTGCCCCTCTCCTGCAAATAGGCAGGCTGTAGGAAGGGTTTTGGCTGTGAGCCGGGGTGCATAATGTGCTTGCCGCTAACAGGATTGCCGTTAACTACCATAACCAGCGTTTTGCGGCCACCTCTTGTGCGTTTAGCGTCATTGGTAGTGCCTTTTGTCAAGGCGTGCGCCTTTGTGCCAAACTCGACAAGATGCGAATGCGGGGCTTTACTCCAAACTCTACCACCCGCTCGCCCCTTGCTAAGTTTTGCACGTTGAACGGTAATCCTTGATTTTAAATCAACCTTGCGGCCGCCTGCGTTTTTTCGCACGCCGTTACTATTTACTCTCTGTTTCGCGCCCCTTGAAATCTTTCCAAGACTGCGATTAGTGAGCTTTTCTAACTGCGCCTGCGTTTTTTCGTCAAAGGCTTTGTAGTTGCGCATAATGGCTTTAACTTCTTTGATGTCCGCCTGTATCGTGACCGCCATTACGACCTCTTTATTATTTCGCGCACTTGCAGGATTGTTGCGTTATCGTACCCGTCATATGCGTGCAGTATCTCGTATTTGATGCCTTCGCACTCAATATGCCATCCCGGGCGAATACTCCGATTACGGCGCAAAACAATCTCATATTTCAGTTCGGACGATAACGCAGATTGCACCTCAACGGCCGTATTCCTCGGCACCTTGATGCTACCCCACAAGACAAAAGCGACCGCCCATTCACGCAAGCGCCCGCCTTGTCCGTCGGATACGTCAACAGGCTTTAACACCTGTATCCGCTTATTTAATTTCCCCGCGTCCATCACATCACCTCATACAACTCGCACACGGCGAAATGCTTGATTAAAGCGGTAACTCCATGCGGCAGTTCGTTCGTCGCCGTGGCTGTTTGTTGTCTGTTGTCATACCAATGCGCAACAAGCTGCTTGACGCAGGTTTTCATTAAATCGTGATTCTCATCGTACCGCCTGCCGCTTTGGTTTTCGATGTACTTAATGGCGGACTGTTCAAGCCCGCCTATCAAGTTATCGTCTACCGTTACATCGTCCTCAACGCGCAGATAGTTTTTTAATTCATTGAGTTCCATTTTTTAGCCCCCTCGCGGGTGTTATCAAGCCTTTTTGAGCAACACAAGGCTGTTTGTGTCAACGGCTTTACCGTCTGCCAACATAATAGCCTTACGCACAATATCCTCGGTCAGATTGTCCTCGTATTGCTTGAGAGTGACGTTATAGGCGGCATTGAGCACATAGTCCTCAAGCCTAAAGATAGCCGCGAATACATCGCCTGGTGCGGCCGCATCAAAGCTGGTCATATAATCATTGATAATTACTTTGCGTCCCAAAAGCACGCGTTCGGGCGCGCCGCCAATGCCATAGTTAACTCTTGCAATCGGCTGTCCGTCGGTATCGACCATGCCGACAAAGGCCATAAAGGTCTTTTTGGTCATTAAATAAACGCTTTCAGTTTCGTAAGCGGCAGGCAATGCGGACTCTGCATCAATCAACGCTTCGTAATCGATAGCAGTTACGTCAACGCTTTGGCCTGTCGGCGCGGTTTCGGTCAAGATGCCTTTAGGCTGGCCAGTGCCAGTGCCCAAGAGGATTGCCGCTTCTAATGCTTTGGTCATTGCCTCTGCAATGTTGTTGACAATAGCGGTTTCAAAAGCCGCAATAGACATTGTTTCCAGCTCTAAAGTAATACCTACGGCGCAGCGCAGTTTATACGCCGCAAATACCACGCTACCAACAGCCTTGCTTTGTACAGTAGACGTAGCGCCCTCTGCGACCCAAGTTGCTACGGGCTTAACGCTGGATACAGGGATTGCCAAGCCAGACGCGTAATTTGTGCGCGTTACCAGCGGCAGAATATGCCCGACGTTTTCCATTTTCTCAACAATTCTATCCATTACCACTGTCGGGATAACAGCGCCTGCATCAGCAGTGGTAGTCACCGCACGCAGTTCCTCGCCCATACGGCCAGTTTTAACATAATCCATAAATGCTTGACGATATTCCATACTTTCAAATCCTTTTTCCATTTTTCTCATCTCCTCTTCGGGTTTTTTGATTTCTTTTGTTCTGACTTCTTTTTCATTGATTTTTTGGGCGATTTCCGCCTTTTTCCGCAGTTCTGTTTCTTCTGCTCCCAATGCTTCAAGTTCAGTTTCAATTGCGTTCAAATCAACTTGGCCTTCGCCTTCCAGCAAAGCCTTAATCTCTGCTTTGCGGGCGGTAATTTCAGCAAATCTTTTTTCCATTTTAAAATTCTCCTTTGCTTTTTATTAAATGCCGGCTATCCAGCCGCTTTTGTCATGCTATCCAGCAAGACAAGGCATTAAACCATAGTTAACAACATCAATCTTTTGCGTTTATCGGCGTTCTGTCGCTCGATTTCGGCTTTTGCTGTAAAATAATCTCTTGCGCTAACCGCAATGTCTGTATCTTGATATGCGGGCGTGTCCACTGCGCTAACGTCATAAATCTTTTTTATCGACAATATGCGCCGTGTTCGGGTTAAGCTATCATAACTATCTCGCTCTACCACGAAAGCAAATGACATTTTGTTAATATCGCCCCTGCGAATTAGTTCGTATAAATCACGCCCTGCGTTAACATCAGCCAGTTTTGCTCTTACTTTTAGGCCTTTTTCATCAACGGTCAATTCAAGTGTGTTATTTCGAGTGCGTGCTAATACCAAAAAGTCATCGCTGTGGTTGTATTTAAACGGCACATCATTCATATCGCATCCATCAAATGCACCGCTATCAATAATCTCTTTGTATTCCACACCGTCAATTTCATATAGTGTTGTGATGCTTTCGGTAACAGCGGCGTACCCCTCTACAACAAGCTCATTACCCTCTGTAACGGTTTCAAAAACTCCACCTCTACGCTCTTTATTCACCTTTACTCTCCCCTTCCTCTGTGATTTTCACATCTTCATTAACTTGATATTTATCCTGTTTTTCGCTGTTTACGTAATTAAGCGATACAAGCCTTTTGCCGCCATCGGGCAATGCACTAAACCCGAATATCTCTCGTAGTTCGTTGATAGTCATTACGCCTGTTTGCTGCAAGACTTGTACAAGGTTTACTTTGCTATCAAGGCTTACATATTCAAGCCTATTCATTGTAAACGTGATTTCGTTACCAAAGCCTCGTTCTTTTTCGCTAAAAACCTTCGCTGTAAACTCTTGTGACATCTGTATCGCTAAAGGCTCAATAACGCTTTCAAAAAATGCGTTCCACTCGCTCTCCGTATAGTTCGCTGTGATGATTTTTTCAGATACACCAAAATATCTGTATATGTCCTCGCGAACCAAATTCATTTGGGTGTCATTGGCAGTTGTGTTTTGGCTCTTTAACTCGATAAAATCTGCCTTTGCGTCTGTTGTGCCAATGCCCGACCCATTGCTTGTTGATTTTATGTTATTGGTAAATAAATCAAGTTGTGCTTGTTGGTCTTCGGGTCGAAGTATGCCTGTAAATTTCAACAAGCCCTTAATCCTTGACCCTTCTTTAACCGCTTTTTTCAAGCCTTGTTTAAGCGTGGTCAAAAGGCTTAAATTTTCTTCCAAAATCGCCTTATTGCTGTCGCCAAATACATCGTGATTGTTGTAGTGCTTTCGTATATGTATGATTGATGTATACGGCACCGTAACAAACCCTGCCTGCATAAATGCAAACCGGCAATACATCTCACCCTCGCACTCAACCAAACTAACAGAGCCATAATCCAGCGGGTAAAAACCGATTATATTACCGACAGGGTCTCGCCTAACATAAGTAAAGCTATTATTATGGCAGTATACTTGCGAGACAATTTTGTAAATAAAGTCATACGCCGACATATATTCGTTAGGACGTGTGCCTAGCAAGTAGTTTAATCTGTTCTCTACAAGCGTCACTGCATCGCCCTTGCGTCTGTTATGACTGATTTTTAGCTTTGCTACGTTTTTAGCAATCGCATCTATGCAAGTTCTTACCGTGGCATCGTCATAAATGCAGTCAGCGACTGGATAAAAGTAATTTTCATAGCTGTTCAGCAACTTATAAACCGTTGCTGTTTTTTTATCGCCGCCAGTGCCGAAAACGCCTTTGAGCATATTTCTAAAGTCCATTTTTTCACCCCTTAAATCAAATTCAAATAATCGTCAGCATACCGCTCATACGTTACGAAAGCGTCAAGCAATGCCATTGCGCCGTCATCCCTTATTTTAGCGTTACGATTTTTAATTGGCCTTAGGTTGCTGTTGACGTCATAGGCAACTTTTAAATTAGCCAAGCACCATTTAAGTATCGGATTATTGTTATAGTTTATGTTTTTCTTTTCCAGTTCCGCACCTAAGTTTTGCAGCGGCGCTGATAGCGTTTTAGCGCCTTGTATGACCTCGTCCAATACATATGCGCCGAACGTGTTAGATATTTCATCAACCAAATACTGTGCGCTGTATCTGTCGTAGCCGATTTTGTATATATACATATCGTGTTCTTTCTGCATTTCCAAAAACCACTCTGTTATGCAGTGATAATCAATGCGATTGCCGGGACAAGTCCGCAGCAATCCTCTTTTTCGCCATACGTCGTACGGCACTTTATCTTCTGCCATTCGTTTTTCAAACACATCTTCGGGCATCCAGTACATTTGATGCACGAAAAACTCACTATTTCGGCTTGTTTTAAAAAGCAGCGTCGCCGCTGTTAAGTCTATCGTCTGCGACAAGTCAAACGATCCGATGCAGTATTTTGCTCTTGTGGTTTTGGGGTCAAAAGTAGCTGTGTTATTTAACTGCTCAAAATTTAAAAAGGCTTCGCTGTCCGTTTCCCGAACGTTGAAGTCTTTGCAAAGTAAATTTTTAACTAAAAGTGCGTTTTGTTTGGCTCGCTCTACCTTTTCGGCAAGCTGCACATAGTCCTTAATTGTTCCAAGTGCCGGGTTAGCTTTCGTCCAACATTTTGGATTGGTCCATTCGCTTCGTGCGTCCAGTTCGTAAATAACTGGTAATATCCGATCGTCTTTAATTCCGTTGACATCTTCGTAGCCGTTTATAACATCTGTCGCTTGGTCATATTTCAAATCAAAAATGTTTTCTCGCACTGTGCCCGCTGTTGACGTAATAACGCTAAGCGGCTGTTCTCGCGCCGTCATGCCATCAACAATGACGTCATATAAATTCTTATCTTTAATGGCGTGCAACTCATCGATTAAGCAACACGAAACGTTAAGTCCGTCAAGCGTGTTGCTATCGCTTGACAATGGTTTAAAGCTGCCGTCATTAATTCGGCATTTTATCTCGCTCACTAAGCATTTACAATACTTATTAATTTCAGGAGACCGCTTAACCATTTTCACGGCTTCGTTCCAGATGATTTTTGCTTGATCACGCTTTGTAGCCGCGCTGTAAATTTCTGCACCACCCTCACCGTCAGCAACAAGCATATATATACCAATCGCCGACCCTAACGCTGACTTGCCGTTTTTTCTAGCAACAATCAATAATAATTCTCTGTATTGCCGTTTGCCGTTTTTGTCGACAAAACCAAACAGCGCAGATATCATTGCCTTCTGCCAAAGCTCAAGTTTAAACTTTTGACCTGCAAATTTACCCTTCGAATGATGACAGAATCGTTCTATAAACTCTATCGCCCTTTCTGCCTTTTGGGCATCAAAAACAAATTCACTTTGATTGTCCAACTTATCATTAAGGTGTTTGTAAAGGCTTTTTACTTTATTTGAAACAACAATCTCATCTTTTTTAATTTTTTGGTAATATTCGGCTATGTAATTCATTGTTTCATCATAAACGCCGCCAGCGCATCGTCTTTAGCTGTACCCGGTCCCAACTGGTCTAATGCCAACTTGACAACCGTATTATAATTTTTAATCAGACTGTTATAAACCCTTACTGCTGTGCTTTCCTTAAACCCTCGCTGATTTTCGCCATTTTGGTACTCTTCAACGCAGCCGACCTCGTTAATTATCTGCTGCAAGTCTTGTAGCGTGACTGTCATAAACGCCATATTATCAATCAAGTTGTTAACGATATCTTTTTTCTTTTCGTTATCTAAATCCGAAAAAGCCCTCTTCATTTTCGCAACTTCGCTTTTAATCCGCTTATTTTTATCTGCTACTGCCATATTTTCACCTTCTTTGTTTGCATATTAACTACACCCCGCTTGGGCGGGCCTGTGTATTAAAGTAAACATCAAGCACGGTACTGTAAATTTTCGTTTGTCGAGCCGCCACCGGGGGGGACAACGCCAACCACATCACCACTCGAATCAAAAATTATTTTTTTATCCGCAACCTTGCCATGCACTCCGTTATGGCACTCGATACATAGATACTGTAAGTTACTCCAAGCCAAGCTTATGTTTAGATCATTTATATTACTCTCGTTGAGATGTATCTTGTGATGCACTAGTTTCCCTTGCCCGCCGCACAACTCGCAAATATAATGCCTGCTCAATGCGTATGCTTTTGATGTCTTAATCCATTTGCTCGAATGATAAAATGCTCTTGCAAACTCTCTCGCCATATCATCACTCCTTTAGCCATACAATGGTCTCAATACTACTAAATCCATTGGTGCCACTCCTCAAATAAAAAAACACCTAACCCAAAGGCTAGGTGCTTATATTAAATTACATACTAACTTTTGATATATATTGCCGTGTTTTAACGCATTTTTACCGCCAAATTATTCATGTGGTTTAACAAATGCTAACACAACGCATTATAATCATTTCATTGATATTCTTGCCTGGGTAGTTATCCGCATCATTCATACGATAAATTGCAGCTATCATATGCCATCATACGGCGAACGCCATAGCCAATATATAACATACGGTTTGCCACTTGCTCGGATAATGAGCGGGTTACTGCGTATGCGTTATAAATTTAATGTGCGGCCTTTTGATCACTCCGGCCGCAGGAGCTGGTGCTATTGGTGATACCTTAAATGAGTGTAAATCCTATTAACATTATTTTACATCTTATATTTTATCATGGGTTAGGGGTGACATTCTATGACATCTTTACCATTTCCAATAATGCCCATCCGTGAAATCGAAGCACTGATCTTTTGTCATAGTGCAAAGCATCCGCAACGTCTTGCCAATTTCGCCTTGAAAAATAATAACTTTTTAATACTGCCCTGTGCCTTTCGTCGGACAGTCTGTCGATTAGCTGCTCTGCTTCCATCCTTGCTCGCAGAAGCTCTTTGCTGCGTTTTTCGATATATCGCTCCACCTCAATGAGATTAGCAACCACAGGTGCCATTTTATCCGTATTTGCACCATATACAGGAGCAAAGGACAGCGAAGGTGTAATCTTTTCCGCAAGCGACCGCAAACGCTCACGCTCATCTAGCAAGTCACTAATTTCTCCCGCAATAAAACGATATCTTTTTAGCTTTGCCTTTATCTCCTCTATAGTCATTTGCTACCCCCTATATCTACCGATGTATGAATATAGCGTATTTTTGCTCACATTCAGCTTTTGAGCAATCGCCGGAACATCCCACCCAGCAAACCCCATTTCAAAAATTGTTGTATGCATATCGCTCCAGTCAAATGCTTTAGACGATGCCGAATTTCCAAGCGGTTGAAATATCGGAATCCCACCGTGTTTATCCATGATATCCCTAAATACTACTTTCATAGTTTTGTGCGGCTTGTAGTGCTCTTTTCCCGCTTCTGTTTCTTTCCTTTCCCTAGCTTCCTCACGCCTACGTTGCTGCTCTTGTAAATGAGCTAAACGTGAATCTGTCGATGTTAGCGGATTTGCTGCACCTTTATACTCTTGTACTGGTGTATGTTCTCCTCTAATACAAGGATTTAAACCTATAAACGCACAATAATATCTGTCCCCACAACTTTTCAGTCTATAACATTTTTCACAATCTATCACGTTTTCAGCTCCTTCTACCGCATTATCATAGTCCATACTATATATTGTCCTATCTCACTGCCTACCCCTAGCGATATCCCTGCTATAATCCCTATGGCTATACCAATTAATAAAGCTGTTTTAGTTGTCATTCAAACAGCTCCAACAATACCCTTGCTTTATATACTTTGCTTCTACGAGTATTTTCTAAAGCTTTCCGGGTTTCGTTGTTCATCTGCCCTATTAAATTGCTTAGGTGCGGATTCTTATCTAAAAACCTAGTCAATGGAGATAGCACCTCAAGAACTTCTTTCGCATTCCTGCGTCTTACGCTGTACTCCTTCATCTGCCTTAATTATTACCTCAACTCCCGGCTCGTCAGCATAAAACTTACTGATTTTAGCGTCAACAATCTGCTTATCGTCTTTGTAAGCAATACCGCTCAACGCATCCGTTAAGATTTTAAATACGTTGTCAACATCGGGCTTTTTAGTTGGACGCTCTGCGCCCACAATCGCCGCCTGCTTAAACTTTTTGCTCTTGCTTGACGGAATACTCATAAACGCTCTTATCTCGATTGAGAGAGCCTTTTCTGTTAGCGTCCACCCCTGTTCTTCCATTGACTTTATCGCACACATCTTGACATATGCTTTATAATTTCTGCTTTTCTCCGGGTCATATGCTTTTACGAACCCGCCGTGAGTGCTAAATCTCGGACGGCCTTGTGCGCAAGGCTCGCCCGGTATGGTTAAAGTTAGTTCCATTTTTTGCTCCTCTCTACATCAGCACTTTCCACACGTCATAGCACCTTTCTGTCTACAATCTTTCCATTGCCATTAAAGGTAACTTCTTCTGTTCGTATAAGCTCTCCTGCGGCGTTATATGTTCTTACGGTTTCAACGTAACCTTTAATACTGCAATCTAACTCCACATCACACACCCTGCTATCCGTCCAAGTGCCCTCTTCTTCGTACTTAGGCAACCAGTGATTTCTGCGATGATATACTGGATTACATTCTGCTTTCCAGCGATTATATTCTGCCTGTCGTTTCTTTTCCATTTTTTCGTTAAAACTATGACCCATTGCCTTCGCTCCTCCTTTACATAAAAAACGTCCACACAAAATACTGTCCTATCTCCATACCTACTCCGATACACAGCCCCAGCGCAGCCCAAGCTGCTATCGGTACGAGTATTAGCCAAAATAGTTTGGTCATTCCGTCACCCTCTCAACTTCCGCTATTCCCTGCATTACATAAAGAGCGTTTGGTAATGCAATGCCGTTGCCCCACATCTTGTACTCGGCACTGTCAGAGTGTAGCTTGTTGTACCATGACAACATCTGCTGTTTGGTATATTCCTTTGTCGCTTTGCCGTTGATTTCTGCGTAGGTGTTGCGCACCCCAAGCCAAAACGTATAATCTTCGTCTGTTAGATTTTCTACCGGGTTTACTACGCCCCACCAAGACGGAAATCCTTGTAATCTTGCACATTCCGTAGGGGTTAAGCGGCGGACGATACTGCCAACGATAATCGGCTGTACTATTGCAATACCACCTTGATTTTTAGTTGGGTTAGGATTAGTTGTATCTAATGTTTTCGCTACAGTAACAGCTCTGCAGCCGCTATGAGGATTTTTCGACTTCATGCTATTTGAAGATAAACTATCAAAGCTATACGAAACGCTTATCGGCTGGAACAGGTATTGATCGTTGTTTGTCGCCAGTGTGGCGCTTTTGTCCTTTTGAACCAGTGCGCCCTTACCGTCGCCTTCACAGCCGCTACGGATTTTTAAGGTGTAAGGGACTTCTCCCGCTCTATCATCTGCTCCAACGCAGTTTTGAGCATCGGCGGCAATTCCTTGCCACGGCGTTCTGCCCGCCTCAAAATACCCTCGCAGGCTTTCGCGCTTAAATAGTATTTCTTGGGCACATTCGCCTCTAAAATCTGCGACAAGGTAGATTCTACGGCGGCGCTGGGGGACTCCCCAGTATTGAGCGTCAAAAGTTCTGTACGCAACGCTCCATCCGTCACCGCTGATACAGTCTGCGTATGCCCACCCTGCCGCTGGAACACTAGGCATAACGACGTCCTTTTCTTTGACCCTAATAAACTCTTCAAGGACTGTTCGGAAGTCCTCTCCTCTATTACTGCTAAAGGCTCCGGGAACGTTTTCCCAAATAGCGTATCTTGGATAAACTCCATTTGTTGATTCCCTCATTTCTTTGATAATTCGGATCGCTTCTAAAAACAACCCACTTCTTGTTGTTTCTGCGTCACCTATATCGGCGTGCTTTAGTCCTGCACGCTTACCCGCAATCGACATATCTTGACAAGGACTTCCGAATGTGATTATATCTACCGGCTCTATCTCTCCACCCTTAACTTTGCTAACGTCTCCCAAATGTTGCATACTTGGGAAACGATTTTTAGTAACGGCGATAGGATAAGGTTCAACCTCTGCCGCATAAACAGGTTCTATTCCGCACATACTTGCCGCCAACGGAAAACCGCCACTGCCGTCAAATAAACTCATTAGTTTCATACGCTATCCCTCGCTCAAAATGGAATGTTGCTTAAATCTTCTGCCTGCCCGAACGATTCAAACCCGCCTTTATCACCAGCCGAAGCTGCTGCGTCCGCTTTACGTTCGATAAACTCCACGCTGTTTGCGATGACTTCCGTTACCCAACGTTTTGTACCGTCTTTAGCATCGTAGCTGCGTGTTTGTAGGCGTCCGTCTACAAGTAGCCTATGCCCTTTTTGGCAACTGTTACCTACCAGCTCGGCGGTCTTACCCCATAACACTACAGGGATAAAGTCAGTTTCCTTGTTCCCTTGTGCGTCTTTAAATGGTCGATCTACCGCTAACGTAAATTGAGTTACACATTTACCCGATTGTGCGTATCTTACTTCCGGGTCTTTAACTATTCTTCCGAGCAAAATCGATTTATTCATTCTTCGCACACTCCTTCTTCATCGTTTTAAAAAACTTAATCGCCGCCATATACTCGGCGTAGTAGCGTTCATTAGGGTTCGTGACGCTCTTACCATATTCGTTCTTCACTCGTTTTTCAAAATTTTCTAACGTGTTGCCATTTTTATCATTCCAGCAACCGCAAATTACTTGGTCATTTACGCTGTCATAGGTGGTGCTCCTGCCCACACTGCCAATGTTGCTAACTTGATAAAATCCTTCCGGCAGGTCAGCGTATCGCAGGTCAGCACCTTGCAGGTAAGCACCTTGCAGGTAAGCATCTTGCAGGTAAGCACCTTGCAGGTCAGCATCTTGCAGGTAAGCACCTTGCAGGTCAGCACGTTCCCCGCCGTCCTCATCTCTTAACCACTTCCCGTGACTATCTATAATCGCTTTTAATTTTTCTTCACTTATTTCCTTCATTCATGCCACTCCTTTAATTTACCGGCTTATCCAACCCGGCATTACTGTTCTTCCAGCGCAATAATTTCTTATGATAATAGCCGCTTCTATGGCATCTGTATTTTTTTCTGATAAATCCTCTCTCAAATCTATAGAACTCCTTTCCGGTGGCGGTGATGGCGGTTTTTTAGGATCTAATTTAAAAATGTAGTGCATACATCTCACCGTCCTTTTTTATCCCCACAACAATCTAGCTATTTCAACTTTGTTTTTTAGTTCTTTAACATCTTTATTGGCATAAGCCAAAGAAAAAGAATGAGATCTTGGTATACTTCCGTCTTTCAATCCTTTATGATACTCAACAGCTTTTTCAAGTCTAGCTGAGAAATACTCTAGGCTTTCGGGCATTGCTAACGTTATTTCTTTTGATTTGATTTCCCAGTACTCAGCTTTGCTCTTTTGTTCAGCTGCCTTATCTGCAAGTTCTACAGCCTTTTCACACCGTTTCCAGTTCCTTTCAATTAAGGCACGATGACGTTTTTCACTGTGATGCCCAACCTTAATTGGTTCGCCTAAAACAAGAAAGTCTTTACCTTCCTCCGCCGCTCTCCACTTATCATTGCTTTTCACTTGATTTTTTAGGGCAGCGTTGTTGTATCTTTCCGCCTTGCGTTCTGCGTAACTTTGCTCATCAGTTCGGACAATAGAATAAAAATATTTATCATCTTTTTGTAACACCAAGTTATAAACTTCGCATTCAACTTCTTTTCCGTATTTCGTCTCAAGCTGAATAATGTCACCTTTTTCATACTCTTCTTCGCATTCCGCAACCCATACATTGGGACAGTATTTCTTAAATTTATTCATATCGTTTTATCTCCTTATGCTTGTATATAGTTAGTATGCGCGGCCGTTTTAACTAAAAACAAACTAATTGTTCAAATTTCTGCGGCTTGAGCATTTCGGTTTTAGCTTTATTGTAAAACTCCTTAGATAACTCAAATCCATAACTGTTTCTACCTAATTCCATAGCCGCTCTTAATGTTGTCCCACTCCCTGCTACTGGATCTATAACCACGTCACTTGGGTCTGTAAAGATTGTTATTAACTGCTTCAACAAATTAACTGGCTTTTGTGTCGGATGTATTTTAGGATATGTTTTTGTATCCTTTACCCAGTTAAACCAATTAAAAATCATTTTTCCATTATTATTAAATTTCGGTAGTTTTTCCCTGTATAACACCAAAGCGTATTCAGTAGCACCAACAACACGCATATTTGCTTTTAATACCTGTGCTGAAAAGTTTTTGATGAAAATTAAAGGAATATGTTTTTTAAACCCATGTTTTTCTGCATACTGAATTACCATCGGCATTTGTTCAAATGAGCAAAAAACTATCATGCACGGAGCTTTCCCTTTTTCTTTAGGCTCTTTTTTTAATAAGCGATTACAAAAATGAAAGTATTCTGCAATGTTAAAATTATGATCTGTATTGAAAAAAGCTTTACCTGCAAATTTGCTTTCACCTTTTTTATTATCGCCATCTACATACCACATTGGATTAGATCCGTAAGCATTTGCTCCAAGGTTGTACGGTATATCCGCAATTACTAACTGTGCCTTGGGAATCCCATACCGTTTAAAATTTTGAAAATTATCACAATAAAATTCTGTCTTTATTTTCATTGCTTGCCTCCTAAAGTTGACTGTATATCAAAATGGTTCTGACTTATTAGTGTTCAACTTGTCAATATCTTCTGGTGTAAAGTAGTACCCTCTTGCAAGATTTTTATTTATGACTTCTCGCTTAGCTTTGGCATAAGCCAAAAACGCCAAAGCATGATTCTTCCGCAGCTGGTAAACAAACGTATTACAGCAAGCCTTAACGTCGATAATCTCCGTCATCAACGCCAGCAGCTTATCTTCTGTTGGCACTTTTTTAAACTCTGTGTAAGCAGCTTCTACCTCAGCCAATTCTTCTTTGATTTTTGCAATCTGTTCTTCTGGTTTTGCGTCCCTGAATTTATAACATGGTGTTGTTGCTTTAATTTTCATTATTTCATCTCCTTCATTGCCGCAAAGAATGTGATTGCCGCCATATACTCATCGTAATATTGCTCGTTAGGATTATTACTTTCACGTCCGTATACACTCTCTACACGAGTTTTAAATTCTTCTAGCGTACCACCTTTGTAGTTATTCCAGCATCCGCACAGGACATTGTCGTCATCTACGCAATAAGTAGTTGTTCCTCGGCGACTGCCAATTCTAACAACTTGATAATATGTTTTGTCTAGGTTTGCACTGCGGAGGTTTGCACTGCGGAGGTTTGCACTGCTGAGGTCTGCACCGCTGAGGTCTGCACCGCGGAGGTCTGCACCGCTGAGGTCTGCACTGCTGAGGTCTGCACCGCTGAGGTCTGCACTGCGGAGGTCTGCACCGCTGAGGTCTGCACCGCTGAGGTCTGCACGTTCCCCTCCTTCTTCGTTTCGCAACCATCTACCGTGACTTTTTATAATCTCCTGTAATTTTTTTGCACTTATTTTCATAGTTACCGCTCCTTTAAACTTTAGCTAATTCACCTTGACGACGGGTTGATATCACCGAACCTCGCCGCAATGTGACTATTTATACAAAAAACTCGCTCTTGAGCTTCTTTTTTCGTAATCAGGCCCGCAACATATTCGCTCAACGTCTTTTCCCTCACCTGCTGATACGCTTTTATTACACTATCGTCTTTCCACATCAGACCGTTCTTTGCCATGTTTCAGCACGCTCCTTTTTATCTGTAAAGCTCAACGTATCCCCGTCAAAGTAAAAAGGTAACGGCTTGTTGGTCGGTGCGTTACGCGCTTTTTTGAGCTGCAAAATCATGTTGAACGGATAAGATGCGTTTAGCTTTTCTTCTTCAATTCTCGCTAAATTTATCCACAAATCCGCCTCATGGGCCATATAACTCGACTGTGCCAATGTTCCTTTTTCGCTTAGCTGGGCTATCATTACAACGATAATCCCCAAGTCCTGCGCAAGGGTTTTTAGCTTTTGTGCCGCCGACTTAAGTATCTGCCAGTCTTTTTTGTCCGGCGAGCTACTCATATCCATCCGCCCAATGTAGTCGACTATCAGCATTTCAATGCCATATCGCTTTGAAGCACGGTATGTTTCGCTGAATATGTGTTTAAGCTGCAAATCGGGAATCGTTATTGTGTGTAATTTGCCCGAATTCATTTCTTCTGTTTTGCTGATCATGCTGTAGAATTCTGTTTGTGTCAGCTCGCCACGCCTGATTTTTGAATGGCTGAAATGATTAATTATCGCATTCCAACGTAGCGCCATTTGATCTGCCGACATCTCCGAATTTAAGTACAGCACTGGCTTTTTCTGTACAAGTCCCACCTGATATGCCAGGTTCATTGCAAAGGCCGATTTACCACCACCAGTTTCAGCGGATAGAATAATCAAATCGCCTTTTTCCAGTCCTCCTGTGGCATAATTTATGCTTTTAAATTCTGTGTGCACGACCTTTTTTTCACGGCGTTCGGCTTCGTACCTGTCTCGCAAACTCAAAGCGCAGGCATCGCTCATATCTTTCGGCGAAATGTATGTACGCTCTATCACTGTATCCGTCAAGATGATTTCGTCCTCTATCCGGCTATACACTTTGTCGCACTCTTCCCCACGCTCAACCGCACCTTTTATTGCTGTTGCCAGGTTTAAAAGCTTTCGTGCTTTTGTGCATTCTTTCAGGCGAGCGATATGAGCCTTGATACTTGGCACAAACTGCTCAAAAAGCTGTACGAATGCAATCCCAAACTCATTTATCTCATCACGGTTTTTTACGATCACCGTGCCGACACTTACCTCTTCGCCGTTGGCGTACATTCCTGAAATCATCAAGAATATTTTTCGGTATATCATGTCCGTAAAATCTGTATCCACTAGCTCCTGTAAGCCTTCGTCAAGATTATCTTTATCTGACATCATGCCGGCAAGTACAAGTCTTTCTGTGTCTTTATCCTGTCCAGTCATATCATAGCCCCTTTGAAAATTTCTTCCTGCGTTTTTTCCCTTTGTTCAGGCTTAAGCTCAAAAACGCCCTGCCAGCTATTTAGCGTACTGCTTTCAAGTGTTTTTATTTTATTTGCGTCGTTTACGTCAACCTCTTGAGTGCAGTACCAGCTGTCCAACTTTTTCATCACCAAACAGGCTCCGCTATCTGTAAGCGGTTTTTTTATACTCTTGCGCATTTCAGCAAAATCCTTAAAAGCCTTAATCAAACCTGCGTTCTCTGTCCAGTTTTTTAGTAAATCATCAAGAGCCGATTTAGTCGGCTTTTCTTTTTTTACTTTTTCTTTTAATTCTTTATCTATATCTACTTCTTTATCTAGGCCGCGATTTTCAGCGACGTTTTCGCGACTGTCACGCGATTGTCCAGCGATTGTCACGCGACTGTCACGCGACTTTTTTTCGTCTTCCGAATTTTTATTCACTGTTTGTGAGTTAAGCGCAAGCGTTTTTTGTTGCGCTCTGCGTTCCTGTTGGCGCACACGATCCTGCTGTTTTTTCTTTTCATACGAATCAAGCTGCTGATGTTTATTCCAATTCGGAATGGTAATAACATTATCGACCAATTCAAGCATACCAAACTGTTCAAAAGTCTTAAGAGCCAAACGAACGATGTTTATATCACGGCGGAAAATCGTTGCTAGCATCTCATCTGTATATGGAATACGCTCATTCATCAGAAAGACACCATTGTTATTTTGCTTCCCTGCCAATATGAGCAGCTTAAACCAAATCACTATAATTTCGTCTGAACTTGGCAGTCCTTCGATCAACAAAATTTTCTCGTCGTCAAAAATATCTGTTGTAATTTTTATCCATTTTACATCTGCCAAAACGCCCTCTCCCTTCCTGATTAATTATTCATAACAAATGTATTCTAATAATCAGCCATCTAAATAATTTCTTCCGATAATCTTCATAAATTCTTCTCTGCTGTGTTCAAGCTCAAAAACCATTTGGCACTCTACCTTTAACAAAGTCCCCAGTTCACTGCCATCATGCACAGCATTGTGGCAACGCCAGCACAGCCAACAGGTAAAACCGTTTTTATCGCTAATTTTCCGCTTGCCGGTACCATAGTAAATATGGTGCAAATGAAGTCCTGTTTCTATCCCACAGTTATAACAATATTTTCCTGTCTGCATAATACTCTTAGACATCTTTAACGCCCCACTCCTTGATCAGCTCATCTAATTCTTCCTGCGGCCTTGTTTCTACACCAATATCTTTTGCCATAGATACCAAACAATCTATAAAACGGCTCATCTCTTTCGTGTCATAAGCACTGCTACCGTAATATACCCTTACATTGCTATAGCCTTTAATGTTCTGACATTCACTAACCAATTCAGCTATCCAGCCAACACCATTGCTTTGCCAAATTTCAATAGTTCTGTTTACAGCGTCAGTTGGCACTGGCCATATTCTGCCGTAACCACATTCCCTGATCGCCTTCCTGTAAACATCTTCCTTGCTGTGAAAGCTCTCTTCTGACAGCTTTTCTGCTATCTTTTGGCATAATACCCAAGCGTATTTATTAGCGTCGTTAGAACGCCCTTTTCGCCATTGCTTGACCTCTACAACATACTGCTTTTCAGGATCGATTTTATTGATTTCTTCTTCCTCTGATAAAGGGACAGGTACTACTAAATTTATGTATCCCATCCCTTTTAATGTCTGTAAACCTTTAACTGTTAGCTTCATTTTGCTGCTGCCTTCTGACATTTCATACAGAGTGCCCTACCAAATTTCTGCACGCTATAATCATGTACTTTTTGGCTAATTTCAATCGTACATTCCTGACACATCAAAAATTGTGGTCCTGTATTTTCGTCAGGAAACGCAGGCTTAGTTTGGTTTATAGGTGTAGGCGGTTCTGCTTTATTTGATGTTTTAGTGGTTGATGGTTCAACATATTGCCGTTCTTCTCGAACGCTATATTTACCATCGCAAAACCCCCTGTACACATCTGCTGCAACGCCAATGTTTTTCATAGCGTTACCAAGTGCGTCAGTAAGACACATCTTAAAGGCTTCATCATTTGCTGTAAGTCCAGTTTTGTATTTTTGAACAATGAAGTCGCCTCCACAACCAATGATAGGCTCGCTCCAACTATCACCGTTTTTGATAAACAAAGCTACCGTCATATACAGTAATATTTGCTTATCCTCTAATGGATATATAGTCTTATCTAAAATTTCAAATTTCCACCCAATACCACACAAACCAAACTGAGCAGTAATGGCTTCAATCTTCCATTGTGGGTTTATATCACTTTTTCCCCTTAGATTACCTGCTTGGATTGTTTTCAAAGCATCTGTAGGCGGGGTTGCTAAGTTTGTATATATATCAATCATGTCCTCCACCTCACTTTATCTGCACATTCTGATGCTCTACTACCTGTGCCCCATCAATTTTACTGCCAGCTTTGATCGCAGCCTTGATAGCCGCTTTGTCAGGTGATGTTGATGTAACAACTCTCAAAAATTCTGTCGGCAGCTTCTCCTTATCGGTAATTTCCACTGTCTCACTTTTTTTGTAGCTGACTGCGCCTTTGGGGGTCTCAAATTTTTCACCCTTTAAAGCGTAGGCTACATAACCTTTTAACCACTCCGCCTTATTTTTTAAGGTGGCTTTTCTTTCCGTCAGCCTTTTAATTTCTTCCTCAATGGCTGCTGTTTCTGCCATTTTGTTTTTGTAAACCACAAGGCAGCCTTCAATCTTTTCTACTCTATCCATCTTCAACTGATCTATATCCTCGGCAGTCAATATTTCACCTGTTTCAGTATCTACCATTCTTTCAGTATCAAGTTCTAGCAACCGCTCTAATTGTTGATTAATTTCATAAAGTTTCATATTTACACGCCCCAATCTTCAATTTTATTTTCAATAGTATTCGCGCTATTTTTAATCCATTTCAGCAAAACATTTACTTTAGCTTCGCTTCCGTCCAAATCATCTATGTTATTCAGATTTTCCTGCATTGCATCTAATTCATATCTAATCGAATATACTAAATCATCAAAATTATCCATGCTTGCAATCCTCCAATTCTTTTGCTAAAATGAAGGTGGACGCTAAACTTCGTAAAATTTACAGTCCACCTGAGCTATCGAAGCTGCTACTTCGGTAGCTCTTTTTCTTTTGCCTATCATCTCAACACCCCTACAGTCACTACAGCAGCCATAATAGCAATGTATGTTCCGACAAATATTGCAGTAGTTGCTACGGTAAAATCTCTGATCATAAGCCTAGCCCCCTAGCAACACCTTCTATATAAGCAATACGCGCTATTGCAGCGATTGTTGCAA
>OGEI01000348.1_pt1 | contig 32125 bp, 20 predicted proteins | sample 1570631 | NCBI WGS metagenome assembly OGEI01 (sample SAMEA2582139, study PRJEB24529) | metagenome | biome: Human gut stool | place: China | collected 2011
AGTTCTTTGTCTTCCTGCATATCTTTGTTGTATGCAAGCGGGATTCCTTTCATGGTAGTAAGGATGGATGTTAACGCACCGTATACACGTCCTGTCTTTCCTCTTACCAGCTCTGCGATATCCGGATTCTTTTTCTGAGGCATGATACTGCTTCCTGTACTGTAAGCATCATCGATTTCCACGAAACGATATTCGTTAGAGTTCCACATGATGATTTCTTCGCAGAAACGGCTCATGTGCATCATGATCGTGGAGAATGCAGACAGAAGTTCAATTACATAGTCTCTGTCTGAAACGGAATCCATACTGTTTCTTGTCGGTCCGTCGAAGCCAAGAAGCTGTGCGGTGTATTCTCTGTCAAGTGGATAAGTTGTTCCTGCCAAAGCACCTGCACCCAGAGGACAGGTGTTCATTCTCTTACGGATATCTGCAAGTCTGCTTCTGTCACGTACAAACATTTCAAATGATGAGCCAATGTAACTGGCTGTGCTTTCTGAAGATGGGTAAAGCCTGGCATATATGTGTGGACATTTTCTTCCATGATTTTCTGAAGTGCTTCGAGAAGTTTCTTCACAAGCTCATCTGTCTCGTCGATCTCATCTCTTACATAAAGTTTCATATCCAGAGCTACCTGGTCGTTACGGCTTCTTCCTGTGTGAAGCTTCTTTCCTGCATCTCCGATTCTGTCGATGAGGTTTGCTTCTACAAAGCTGTGGATATCTTCATATTCAGATGTGATCTCAAGTTTTCCAGATTTTACATCTGCAAGGATTCCGTCCAGTCCTGCTTCAATCTGATCTTTTTCTTCTGATGTCAGGATTCCCTGTTTTGCAAGCATCGCTACATGTGCTTTGCTTCCTCTGATATCCTGCTCGTAAAATTTCTGGTCGAAGGAGATTGATGCGTTAAAGTTATATACAAGTTTGTCTGTTTCTTTTGTGAAACGTCCGCCCCAAAGCTGTGCCATAGTATTTTTCCTCGTTTCTTCTTATTTTTCATAATTACTTTTATGTGTCAGTGTATCATATTTTTTCTGGATTGCAAAGTAGTAGTTTCGATCTTCTGCCTCTCACCTGGAGTAGACGCAGCCACAATAATTCTGGCGGTAGAGGTCGTATTCATGTGAGAGTTCTATAGAGCGTTTATAGCCGTTTTTCTTTTTGAAATCAGATGGAAGATGCTCTACATGATAGATTTCTGCCAGTTCTTCTCCGATTTCATTAATCTTGGCAGCATTCTTGAGTGGGCTGATTGACAGAGTGGTCGTAAAATAGTCAAATCCACCTTCTGCTGCCAGACGTGCCGCTTCTTCCATTCGCAGACGATAACATTTAAAGCAGCGTTCGCCACCTTCCGGTACATTCTCCAGGCCTTTTGCCATCTGGAAAAATTCCTGTGGATCATAGTGACCCTCTACCAGTTTTACCGGATGAACAAATTCCATGGAATTTACCAGACGTGTGATCTCATGTACACGTTTCTGATATTCCTCTTCCGGATAAATGTTTGGATTATAATAAAAAACTGTAATGTTAAAATATTGAGACAGATATTCAAGCACATAACTGCTGCAAGGTGCGCAGCAACTGTGAAGAAACAGACTTGGGACTTTCTGTTCTTTCTGTGCCTGATCTATAAGTTTCTCCAGTTCTTTCTGATAATTTCGTTTATTCAATGCTTTTTTATTCCTCTCTTTTAGCACCGTATATCTTTCAGATGCATATTTGATGCATATTTCATTTTTCAGCTGTTTTTTTACAAAACGTAATGCTTTTTTACTTTTTTACATTCTCCGATACGTTCCCCCATTTTTACAATGGTTTCATATCCTTCTTCCGTATTATCGAGCAAGTCATAATCGATACGGACTTTTCCTGGCTGTAATAACAGAATTACTGTAGAACCGCCAAACTCAAAGTTGCCTTTCTCCTGCCCTTTCTTTACTGTGGCAGTCTTTTTCTGAAGATTCGAAATTTTCCCAACCATCATCGCTCCAACTTCCATCATCAGGATCGTACCAAATCTCTCCGTCTTCAACAGACAATATTCTCTGGCATTTTCTTTATAGATAGGGTATACATCATTTGCCGCCGGATTTACTGTATGAAAAACTCCGGGAAGTGTCACATTTTCGGACTTTCTGCCATCCGCAACGTAACAGTAGTGGTGATAGTCATCCACTGTCAGGCGGAAAATCAGTGCATATCCATCTGTGTATCGTCTGGCAAGCTGTTCATTTTTCAGAAGCTGTCCGACTGTATATTCTGTATCTTTGATATTGAAGCGGGAATCCGAACTGATCCTGTGTACAGAAAGTTTTCCATCACAGGGACTTACCAGTATATTCTCCCGCATATCTATCGGCCGTTCCTCTTTTCGGATACGCCTTTTGAAAAAATCATTCCATGAAGAAAAGTTCTGTTTCTCATAAAGACTCAGATCTATTTTATTGTGTTCTGCAAAATCAGGTACAAATCTGGCAGAAAGTCTGGTGTTCAATACTATTCCCGCCGCTTTTGACACAAAAGGCCTGATCAGGAGCTTCAGGCAAAGTCGTCCGCCACGATCATTATATAAATGTCTCAGGAGTTTATCCTGACTGTTTTCTTCAATGGTTATATTCCCTTTTCTGTCAATATACTTCATTTGTTTTCCTCCAATTGTAACTGCATGTGATGCCGTTCATTGCAAATCATATTACTATGCACTATTGAACAGTAATATGCCAGCAAAATAAAATACAGCCGCAGCCTCCCTACATTCAGGAACCGCTGCGGCCAGTCAACAGTCATATTCATTTTATATCAAACGGAACATCTTCGCAAGTGCAAGTGCCACCACTGCTACCAACAGAACACGCACCGGATTCTGCGGTTTCTTTACCTTAATATTTAAGATAAACAGAAGACCTACTACGATTACCGCAATATGTATCACAATCAGGAAATATAATCCACAATACCGTCTCATAAGATAGAGAAATGGCAGGATGATCGCCATAGATGTAATCGGAAGCCCCTGATAATATTGTCTGTTCTCAGAGGTTTCACTCTGTCTTTTTGCTTCTGTCACATTGAAGTATGCAAGACGAATCACTGATGCAACACTGTAAAAGATCAATGCTGTGACTCCTCCTGATGTGTTAACTCCAAGGCAGTAGCAGATCATTGCCGGAAAGATTCCGAAACAAACCACATCACACAGAGAATCTATCTGGATTCCGAAACTTTTCTCATCATCTGTACGATTCTTCTTCGTCCTAGCGATTTTTCCATCAAACATATCACACAATCCGGAAAGTGCCAGACAGAAAATCGCAATCTTGAAGTTCCCCTCCAACGCTCTTGTAATTCCAAATACTGAGATTCCAAGACTGATATATGTCAGCACCACCGTATAATCATAAAATCCTATCATCCCTCAACACGCTCCTTTATACACTTCTTTTGTTCTCTTACTTTTTCATTTCCTATCGTAAGCTGCGCCACCACTGTAAATGCAGCACTGATCAGTAATTCTGCATAATATCCCAGTCCCCGGCTTAAAACCATACCCGGAAGCAGCAAAGATCCGAACACCGGGCGAAAAATATTCAAAAATAATGTTTCACTGATCCCCATACCACCGGGAAGCGGCAGCATATCTACCGCAACTGCTATCACTGCCTGAAGAAACAGAATATCAAAGAATGAAGTTCCTGACAGTCCAAACGCCCGATACACAAACCAGGTAGCTGCAAACAAGGCCATTCTCTGAACAAATGTAATTCCGAATACAACCACGATCACGCCCATATGCTCTTTTAAATATACTGCCGTTCCCCGGTAAGTATCCATAGATGCATCCAGCTTTTCCAGCCGTTCTTCTTTTTGTTTCATCAGGCGCAGCTTTTCCAGCAAATGGACGCCTTTTTTCAGGATTTCCTTTGTCAGCACCGGATGAAATACAAGAACTGTCATAAATACCACACAAAACACATTCAATCCCAATCCCAGATAATAGACCGGCAGAATGCCTTCCAGATATCTGTGCAGAAATCCCTGACCAAATATGAGAATCCCGATTCCCATCACAACCAGGACCAGCTTATATGTAATCGTCACAATCATCAATACTACCGTCGATACTGGAATCGGTATCTTTTCTTTCTTCATATAGTATATCTGCATCGGCTGTCCACCGCTTGCCGACGGTGTAATGCAACTAAAGAAAAAACCAACGGAAGAAAACAGAAAACAAGACCGTTTCTTCAACCGGGTTCCATACGATTTCATCATATACCAGATAATAATTGATTCTGACCATATAAAGAATAATACCAGAGCCACTCCCGGCACCAGCCATTGCCACTGTGCCTGTCGAATGGAGTGCATCATACTCTCAAGGTCTTCTCCTCGAAAAACACCATATACAGTCAGACCAAATACAAGTAATAAAAATAAAATATTAAAAACTGCTTTTTTCTTATCTCTCATGTCGTGCTCCTCCTGTCAAATGAAAAATACAGCTTTGTATCCTTTCACAAAATCTTTGATATATCCGATACCACTGTGTTTTCCCGGAAACCGTAAAACAGATCTGCGCCAGGATAACACCACCTGCCACATCCCAGACAACATGCTGTTTTGTCATCAAAGTGGATAAAAACACGCAAACTGCAATCACACAGGACAGGTATTGATACCATTTCGGAATCTCCTGCCGCCCACGAATTCCCAGAAAACAAAACCAGCTTACCAGGCAATGAATGGAAGGAAACAAATTGTCCGCGGCATCAATGGAATAAAGCCAGATCACGGCCTGATTCCAGAATCCGTCTGCCACAATCTCCGGTCTGGTATTGGTCGTCGGAAACAAGACAAAAAAACAGAAACAGACAATCCGGGATATTGCATCTGCTGTAAAAAAGCGATATACACTCTCTTTTTCCTGTCCCGCAATCAAAATGTAATTGATTCCCCAAAACAGATAACATCCAAAATAGATTACCAATGTCCAGGGTATGAAAGGGATCCTCTCATCCAACACAGTCTCAATATTGTAATGATATCGCCCGGATGCAATCCATCTGGCACCATTATATGCCAGTGAGTTCCATAACAATGCCAGTAAAAGCGGCACAATCCCGTACGCCGGAATCAGTTTCTTCCTTACATTGTTCTGTCTGTATCTCATCTTGCCTGCTCCTTCTTCTCCAACATTTGACAGTGTTTAGTATAGTCGTTTTCTGTTTCTTACTCAATAGTCTTTACTGTATCTTTAAGAATCTTTAAGAAATCTTAAAGATTAGAGAGCCTGTTTCCAAGCTCTCCAATGATTATCTGCTTATATTTAATTTTCTCATCAGTGCTTCTTGAAGAACCTGAGAATAATTTACCCCGGCTCTCGTAGCCGCCTCATTCAACCACTCTGGTATGGTTAATGTTTTCTTCACTGCTCTATTATTATGCATTTTTGCATATTCAATTGTATCGCATGCGATATAATTCACAAATTCTCCGTCCTTTAACTCGACTTCTGCCGGAACAGAGACCTTTCATTTTTATTGTGGCGGATCCATGGAACTGATATAATAAAGGTATCAAGAAAACGACAGATCAGAGAAAGGAAGGGGAGCAGAATGGTTATTTGGCTTCTATTTTTAGCAATTATCCTGTGGGTCAATTTACCATCCATTGTACAGAAATGCCTTACGAATAAACTCATAAATAAAGATTACCATCCATCAAATGGACCGCTAAAAATGATTGAATGGTTTCGTCTTTACCCACTTAAAAAGTTATTGCTAGCCTTTATATGGGGATTTTGTGCTTATCAGTCTGTACGGGGATTTAGAATAGTGTGGATTGAAAAACATCAAGAAGTTCTATGGATCGAATTATTCTTTCTTTGTTTTACTTTGTTGACCGCATATAAAATATGGAAATATATCAAAACGCCCTATCATTGTGCAAAGTTCAACACGAATGTTTGTCAGTAAAAATTGGTTCGTTATAAACGGAAACCTCTATGCCAAAAAGTATATAAAGGATTTGCGCTATGTATTTCCAGGAACCAGAAATAATACAATATGGATTACTTATTACAACAATAAAAGACTGACTCTGCCTTTTTCAAGCATTGATTTGTCAGGAGATAACGGCGAAGAAATGAAACGAATACTTAATAAAATAATGCAGGGAGACCAGAGCATTGTCGTAAATGCAAAATAAAGGATTGCATCAAAGGAAAATCGTTATCCTATTGTTTTGAATGTGCTGAATATCCATGTAAGTTTATGGAAGAAGTTTTAATTGATGATAATATGGTTTGGTGTTAGAATATAAATAGTACAAAATAAACATGACCATTTTCAATAAATATTATATGATAGTCATAGATCAAGAGAGGAGAATGGCTATGGCAAGAGGTACAAGATATTCACAAGAGTTTAAGGAAGATGCAGTAAGATATCGGTTGGAGCATCCAGAGATTGCGCTTCGTAAGTGTGCTGAAAATCTTGGAATTAGTGAATCAGCACTAAAGAATTGGATGAAATCAGCAAAGGAACATGAAGGAACTGTTCCTACTCGTGGTTCCGGCAATTACGCAAGTGATGAGGCAAAAGAAATCGCACGTTTGCAACGAGAATTACGCGATACAAAGGATGCACTTGAAGTATTAAAAAAAGCAATCGGTATTCTGGGAAAATGACAAAAACTCTTTACACTGCTACATCTAAATATGTAGAAGAAATCAACAACCTGCCTGTGAAACGTCAAGTTTCTGTCAGCGGGATACTGAAAAAATTGGACGTTTCACGATCTGGTTATAATGCATGGAAGAAGCGGGTTCCTTCGGACACGTCTATTCGTCGAACCGTTTTAAAAGAAAAAATCCAAAAGATTTATGATGATTCACATCAAAACTATGGTGCTCCTAAAATTGCGGCTGAATTGCGCAAATCTGGAGAAACTATTGCTGAAAAAACAGTGGGAAATTATATGCGTCAAATGGGAATAAAAGCGCAATGGATCAAACCGTATACTCAAACAACCATTGATTCTGATCTAAGCCAGGAACTGAAAAATATTTTGAACGAAAAATTTAATCCAGAACATCCAGATGCTGTATGGTGCTCAGATATCACTTATATTTGGACATATGAAGGGTTTGTATATCTTACCAGTATTATGGATCTATATTCCAGAAAAATCATTTCCTGGGTACTAAGTGAGACGCTGGAGGCATCTCATGCAGTAAAATGTATTGAAAAGGCAAAACAGTCCAGACATATTGAAAATCCGCTGATTTTTCATTGCGACAGAGGATGTCAATATGTATCAGAAGCATTCCATAAGGCAACGGAAGGAATGATTCACAGCTATTCCAAGAAAGCTTATCCTTGGGACAATGCCTGCATAGAATCGTTCCATGCCCTTTTAAAACGAGAATGGATTAATCGTTTCAAAATTTTCAACTACACGCATGCATATAAACTTGTTTTTGAATATATCGAGACGTTCTACAACACAGTCCGTATTCATAGTCATTGTGGATATTTATCTCCGAATGAATATGAAGAAAAATATCTAAAAAAGCTGGAAACATCTATAACAAGCTTAGCAAGTTAACAATTACATAAAGAGAGAAAATTGGTTGTATTTAATTTGTACTTTTTCTTGACATAGGACCAATTAGGTGGTAAAAATGATTATAAAGATGAAATAGTATATGTATATGATTATGAAAAAGGTGATAAATAAATGAATATAGTTGAAAATGAAATATGTATAAGAACTTTAATAGATGATGATTTTCCTTTGATGTTAAAATGGTTAACTGATGAAAGAGTATTAGAATTTTATGGTGGTAGAGATAAAAAATATACATTAGAATCATTAAAAAAACATTATACAGAGCCTTGGGAAGATGAAGTTTTTAGAGTAATTATTGAATATAACAATGTTCCTATTGGATATGGACAAATATATAAAATGTATGATGAGTTATATACTGATTATCATTATCCAAAAACTGATGAGATAGTCTATGGTATGGATCAATTTATAGGAGAGCCAAATTATTGGAGTAAAGGAATTGGTACAAGATATATTAAATTGATTTTTGAATTTTTGAAAAAAGAAAGAAATGCTAATGCAGTTATTTTAGACCCTCATAAAAATAATCCAAGAGCAATAAGGGCATACCAAAAATCTGGTTTTAGAATTATTGAAGATTTGCCAGAACATGAATTACACGAGGGCAAAAAAGAAGATTGTTATTTAATGGAATATAGATATGATGATAATGCCACAAATGTTAAGGCAATGAAATATTTAATTGAGCATTACTTTGATAATTTCAAAGTAGATAGTATTGAAATAATCGGTAGTGGTTATGATAGTGTGGCATATTTAGTTAATAATGAATACATTTTTAAAACAAAATTTAGTACTAATAAGAAAAAAGGTTATGCAAAAGAAAAAGCAATATATAATTTTTTAAATACAAATTTAGAAACTAATGTAAAAATTCCTAATATTGAATATTCGTATATTAGTGATGAATTATCTATACTAGGTTATAAAGAAATTAAAGGAACTTTTTTAACACCAGAAATTTATTCTACTATGTCAGAAGAAGAACAAAATTTGTTAAAACGAGATATTGCCAGTTTTTTAAGACAAATGCACGGTTTAGATTATACAGATATTAGTGAATGTACTATTGATAATAAACAAAATGTATTAGAAGAGTATATATTGTTGCGTGAAACTATTTATAATGATTTAACTGATATAGAAAAAGATTATATAGAAAGTTTTATGGAAAGACTAAATGCAACAACAGTTTTTGAGGGTAAAAAGTGTTTATGCCATAATGATTTTAGTTGTAATCATCTATTGTTAGATGGCAATAATAGATTAACTGGAATAATTGATTTTGGAGATTCTGGAATTATAGATGAATATTGTGATTTTATATACTTACTTGAAGATAGTGAAGAAGAAATAGGAACAAATTTTGGAGAAGATATATTAAGAATGTATGGAAATATAGATATTGAGAAAGCAAAAGAATATCAAGATATAGTTGAAGAATATTATCCTATTGAAACTATTGTTTATGGAATTAAAAATATTAAACAGGAATTTATCGAAAATGGTAGAAAAGAAATTTATAAAAGGACTTATAAAGATTGATTATATAATATATGAAAAGCTATTATAAAAGACATTAGTATTAAATAGTTTAAAAAAATGAAAAATAATAAAGGAAGTGAGTCAAGTCCAGACTCCTGTGTAAAATGCTATACAATGTTTTTACCATTTCTACTTATCAAAATTGATGTATTTTCTTGAAGAATAAATCCATTCATCATGTAGGTCCATAAGAACGGCTCCAATTAAGCGATTGGCTGATGTTTGATTGGGGAAGATGCGAATAATCTTTTCTCTTCTGCGTACTTCTTGATTCAGTCGTTCAATTAGATTGGTACTCTTTAGTCGATTGTGGGAATTTCCTTGTACGGTATATTGAAAGGCGTCTTCGAATCCATCATCCAATGATGCGCAAGCTTTTGAATATTTTGGTTGATCGATATAATCATGAATCAATCGATTTTTAGCCTCACGCGCTAAGTTAATATCTGTGAACTTAAAAATTCCTTTAACAGCTTCTCTGAAAGATTTTGAATTTTTTTAGGAATGGTGGTAAAGATATTTCTTAGGAAGTGAACTTGGCATCTTTGCCAACTTACGTTGGTGAAGGATTTTCTAATGGCAGAGACTAATCCTTTGTGCGCATCAGAAATAACGAGTTCCGTACCTTGTAAACCGCGTTCTTTTAGGTATTCAAAAAATGTTGTCCAGGTCTCTTCGCTTTCGCCACTTTGAATCATGAAGCCGATAATTTCACGGTCGCCATCTTTGGTTATTCCAATCGCTATATGACAGCTTTTTGAGAGTACTCGATTTTCTTCTCGTACTTTTATATAGAGTACATCGGTCATTAAGTAAGGATAATTTTTTTCTGATAATAAACGATTCTGCCACTCGTTAACCATAGGTTCTAGCTGTTCTGTTAAGCTAGAAACGAAGGACTTAGAGACGGATTTACCACAAAGTTCTTCCACAATTTTTGATACTTTACGAGTTGAAACGCCTGATACATACATTTCCAACATTGAAGCCATGAGGGCTTTTTCGTTTCGTTGATAACGTTCAAACACTGTGGGTGAAAAATGGCCATCACGTGTTCTGGGTACTTTTAATTCTAGCGTGCCTACACGTGTCGTAAAGCTGCGCTCATAATAGCCATTTCGTTGACTTTGTCGGTTTTCTGTTCGTTCATATTCTTTTGCTTGAATATATTCTGTTCGTTGATTTTCCATTAGTTGATTAAATACCGTTGTTAAAATATTTTTAGAAACGTCATCCTTTACAGAATATTCAATAATGCTTTGAATCTCTTCGCTTTTCAGTGTAAAATGTACTTGGGTCATGTAAAAGTCCTCCTGGGTATGTTTTTGTCGTTAATAAAACAGCTAATACACCGGTTGAACCAGCAAACATAGAAGTAAACAATCCTACGTTTGTCATATCACCTGTTTTTACAGGGTTCTTTTGTCCGCTAGGCTTTGTTGGAGTAGTTGGCTTGCTCGGTTTCTGTGGCTGTTGTGGACTTACAGGTTTATTTGTTACTTTTTCTTTTACGGTAACTGTAATTGTTTTTTCAGTAATTGCACCATTTTTATCTACTACACGGAAAGTTACATGATAAGTGCCAGCCTTAGAAGTATCTACATCATTTGCAATAATGTTATCTTTTGTTAAAATAATCGTTCCGTCCTCTTTATCTGTTGCTGTCACATTTGCCAATGGGTCGAACGTATCGCCTACATTCAATGTAACATCATTTGCTGAAATGATTGGAGCAGAGTTAAGGTCGCCTGTATTTTGTTTCACAGTTACAGTAATCGTTTTTTTAGCAGAAGCTCCGTTTTTATCTGTTACTTTATAAGTCACATGGTAAGTACCAGCCTTAGAAGTATCTACATCATTTGCAACAATATTATCTTTTGTCAAAGTGATAGTTCCGTCCTCTTTATCTGTTGCTGTTACATTTGCCAATGGGTCGAAAGTATCGCCTACATTCAATGTAACATCATTTGCAGAAATAGTTGGTGCTGTATTATCTTCTCCTTGTGAGTTTAACGATAATTCTACTTTTAAAACAACGTTTCCGTCTTTATAAGTACCGCAATCATACTCATAAGTAACTGGTTTTTTTACATCATCTACCGTTATAATTCCTGTATCTTTATCTAAAGTTCCATTTGCAGTAACTTTTACTTTTGAAATATCTATTCCTTGTTCAACATCTTTTTTTAAGTCGATTTTATTCCCTTTAATATCAATATAACCGTTGCCTACAAAAGCATGATTATTTTCAAGAACTTTATTCTCTCCGACATTTAACCAGTATAAATCATCGCAAATTAATTTTTTAATTTTTGTGTTTTTACTTATATCAAGACCTCTTATCCCTTGTTCAAAAATTTCACCGCAACGTAGCATTTCAAGTTCTAAATTATTGCTTAAATCTAATTTTTTAATAGTTGTATCATGACAAAAAAGGCGTGTCAGTTTTGTGTTTTTTGTTACATCTAATTCAGCTATATTTGTCATATAACATGATAGTTGTTTCAAATTAGGGTTCTTACTTATATCAAGTGTTTTTACTTTTGTATCTCCTATATCTAAAGTGACTAATTGCGGATTATGTGTGACATCAAGTTCCATTAATCCTGTATTGCTACAAGATAGTTGTTCTAAGTTAGGATTGTTTGTTACATCTAAATTGGAAATAGAGGTACTATCTGCAAATAACGTATTCAATTTTTCATTCTTAGATACATCAAGACTGTTAATTGATGTATTATCGCAAACGAAAGCTTCCAAATTCGGATAACGTGTTAAATCAACGCTTCTTACTTTTGAAGAACGACAATCTAATCTTTTTAAAGATGAGTTTTTAACCGGACTTAAGTCTGAAACAGAAGTCGTAGAAACATCTAAAGACTGCAAATTTGTTAGATATTGAATACCCTCTAATGAAGATATCGTTTTCATATCATGCAAGTTTAAGAATTGGGCTTTTGATATTTCATCAACAGATAACACACTATCGCCGTCTTTATCAAATTCTGCAATGATTTGTTCTCTAAATACTTTGTCTGGAAAATGTGCTTCATCAATAGCAATGCTTCCAGCTTTTACTTCTGTATTTTTGCTTGCTTCAACGGTCTTATCTTCGGTAACCACTTCTTTTTCTGGTGTTGCAGGTGTTTCCTGTTTTGTACTTTCTTCTTTTAAAGTTTCTGCATTTTCAGCAGTTTCTTCCTGTTCCTTGTCTGTTATATTCTCTTGTACTTCTGCGTTTTCTGTTTTCTGTTCCACAGGAACTTGCTCTGTCTTGTTTTCTTCTACAACGGCTTCCTGCACAACTTCTGTGTTTTCCTGTGCCATGACAGGAGTAGGAAGCCCTGTAAGTGCAGTTGTTGTTCCAATCATCAATGCGGAACTTACTGCAAGGACTTGTTTTTTCTTCATAGTTTGTTCACTCCTTATTTTTCATAAATTCTTTGCATAGAAAAACGCACAAACTCCCCCTTATAACTGGATAATCTGTGCGTTCTGTTTATTATTGATAGAATTGAAAAAAGGGCAGAATTTACTTGTCTGTCTGTCTGTCTGTCTGTCTGTCTGTCTGTCTGTCGCAAGCGTAACAATGTGTGAACATGACTGTCAACCCTTTCTTTCAAAAAAATTCAATCCTTGCTTCTATACAAAAAACATTATACTGGAAACAAACACCTCTTTCAATCTTTTTATGCGTGCAAGATAAAAAAATTGAGACATCACACTTTTCCTTTTTTCCTCTTGAGTACCCACAACAGAAAAGAAAAAGCCCTGTCAAGAGCTTGCCACCATTGGTGGTGCTTTGCACTCTTGATCGGGCTTTTTGTTTGCTGTATCTTCTCGCAAGAGGAAAAAGATTACTCGTCCTCATCATCAAAATGGTTATTCCTTAATACTTCCCGTAACAGTTCCATATCCTCTTTTGAGTTCGGATTTATCATTTTCACGACTTGATAAGGTGTCCTATATTTATGTCCCTCTATGCTTTCCCCAAACATATCCATACTGTATAAATCATCATAGCGGTCTAGTAATTTTTGAAACTTCAAATGCTGGATAAATTCTTTGATTGGGTAAAGGTCGGACGCTTCAATGCTTTTCCCGTTGATATAGTCTGTAATGTATTCCCGTAACTTTTCCAACTCATATTCCAGCCATTCTTCCTCGCTGTCAAAGAAGTTATCATAGTGTCCGTGTTTCAGTTCTGCATTTAGACGTTCTTCTGTTCTTAAAAACTGACAGACTTCTTTTTCAGACTGATTGACATACTTCCATTCTCCCGATAATAATTCATTCGGCGTTACGTCCAGCACTTCCATTATCTTTTCCAGCGGGCCGATGATCAGCGACACGGGGGTTCGTATTTCGTGGGCGATCAATGTAAAGAAATTGATCTTTGCGTCATGCAGCTCTTTTTCTTTTTCCACACTTAGCTGAAGCATTCGGGCCTTATGACGTTTCTCCGTCCGCAGTTTCATGGCATATATAATGTAGCAGATCAATCCTATGACAGAGATGATATAGAGGAAATAGGCGAAAGTGGTACGCCAGAAAGGGGGATGAATAACGATATCGACAGTAGTAGCTTCTTCGTTCCATATCCCGTCGTTGTTGGAACCCATTACATGGAACTTATATTTGCCGGCCGGCAAGTTGGTATAAGTCGCTTTTCGCTGGTTGCCGACAAAATTCCAGTCTTTGTCGAAGCCTTCCAGTTTGTATTTGTACTGGTTCTTTGCCGGTACGCTATAACTCAGACTGACATATTCGATACTGAATACATTATATTTATAGGAGAGTTCGATTTCTTTGATGCTGGTTGTCGATTGGGGCAGGAGGCTCTCATTTCCTATCTTGACGTCTTTGTTGAATACCTGCAGGTTGGTAATAACTACCGGTGGTATATAAGCGTTGAGGGAGATCGTCCGGGTATCGAGTTCGCAGAAACCGTTGGTCGTTCCCAGGTACAGAAGTCCGGAAGAGGCCAGTAAAACGGCATTGACTCCATATTGGTCGCTTTGTAAACCATCGCTTTTAAAGAAAATCCGTTGTTCTCCGGTGTCAGGACAATAAGAAATAAGACCGTTTATCGTGCTGATCCATAAATATCCCTGATTAAAAACAATACCGGTTACGGCAGCTTGTGAAATGCTCAACGGTACGCGGACAAAGTTACCGGTCGTTTTGTCGTACCGGCAAATCCCATTATCGGTACCCGCCCATAATTGTTGTTTGTCATCCAGGCAAAGGCTGTTTATCTGGTTGGTTGATAATGTGTTTCTATCATCCGGATTGAATGTGTATTGTTTCCACTCTTCTCGTCCCGGCTTAAAACAGTAAACTCCTTTGCCCAATGTTGCAAACCAGACATTATGGTCGGTATCCTGCAATATACAACTGGTCGTAGTTCCGGTTTCTTTGGCATTGATGAAACTGTCGTTTTTACGGTCATAACGTATGATATTCTGCATTGTTCCAAGCCAGATATTGCTTTGTTTATCTTTGTAGATAGAATAAACACTACTCATATCTGCCGGAAGCTTATCGGACAAGCCGGCCGGGTATTGGGTGAATTTACCGGTACGGGTATTCAAAATGTTCAGGTTGCCGGAATATGTTCCGATCCATAAGTTATCATTATCCAGGAATAAAGCATGGATATTATGATATGACAGGCTGTTACGGCTGGGATCCGGCAGATAGTTCCTGAATGTTTTGTTTTGCGTATTGAAATAACTCCGGCCGCCGTCATCCGAACCGATCCAGATATTTCCGTCCGGATCTTCGCAGAAACAACTGATGATATTTCCACCGACGGAATTGCTGTAGTCGGAGTGAGTATATCCGTTGATCATACCTTTTATCGGGGCGGCGTAGTTCACACCACCATAATAAGTGCCGACCCATACACCACCTTCCCGGTCTTTGTAGATAGGATAGATGAATTTATTCGAGAGGCTGCTGTTCTTTAATTCGGTAGCTGTCATGACTTCGGCTTTTCCTGTTTTTGTGTCGAAGTAAGCGAGTCCGTCGTCTGAGCCGATCAAGAGGATGCCTGGTTGATACTCGGCTATATAATGGACATGAGAAATGCCGTTTGGTGTTCCCGGAGCCAGATACGATTGCATTTGCAAGCTTTTTTTATTGAGCCGGCAAATGCCGTGATTCCAGGTTCCTATCCATAGGTTATTCTCGTCGCCATCTTCGATTGCATAGATTCGCAGGTCACACGGTTCCCCGTTCCTCTTTGTTATCTGGTAAGTAATGAACCGGTCGTGATCCCGGTCATAGCAGCTTATAGCTCCTTTGTTTTGTTGCGGGGCAACCCATATCGATCCTTGATTGTCGATATGTAAATAGAATATTGTATTTGAATTCAGCGTATTATCATCACCCGGGACAGATATATATTGCTTCAGTTGCTGTGTTTGTTTGTTATAACAGAATACACCTTGTCCTAATGTGGCAAACCAGATATCTCCGTCGGATGCTTCTGCGATAGCTGTGATATTACTCTTGATATTGACCCCTTCGTCTGTTTGGACTGCAAAATACTTGAATTGTTCGAGTTCGGGGTTGTAGATATAAAGTCCTTCATCCGTACCTACCCAGAATGTTTTATCAGAATCTTCCAATAAGGAATAAATATAGTTGTTGCCGATAGAAGTGGAGTCTCCGACAATGTTTTTGAATATCTTAAAATTATAACCGTCAAATCTGTTCAGCCCGTTTTCCGTACCAAACCACATAAATCCCTGGCTATCCTGCGTGATACTGCGGACTGTATTGGAAGACAATCCGTTCTCAACCTCATAATGGATGAACCTGAATTGTTCCGCATAAATCCATTGGCAGGATAACAGGAAAACAATGATAATATTAATATATCGGACTTTAGATAGTGCTTTCATGTTATTATCGGAGATATACTATAGGGTACAAAGGTAGAAAATATATAGAATATCCGGGCAGTGCAGGTAAAAATTACACTATTCCGGAACTTCAGTCAGGCAATCTGTTCATAGAAAAGCAATAGAATCTGTCCAATAAAATAACAAAATAGTCTACTGGAATTGTCTGTGTATTGTTTATCAAGCCTTTTTGCCGATGGTCAACTTTCCGGTAAATGTATTATTCTTTCATCGTATTAAACGATTTTTGCATGATAAATGGCGAATGTACGCTTATTTTGCTGTCGTTGATTTAATAAAAATATCCGATCTGTTCAATGTTAACAACCTACTAATATATAATGATATGAGAAAAAGATTCCACAATCAAGGCTACAGCAAGTTCTTATTATCTGCTTGTCTTTTACTAAGTGCGAATGCCGGAAGCCATCAACTGTTTGCCAGTACAGAAAACAGTTTATTGGAAGTTTCACAGCAAAAGGGTACAACGATTACCGGAGTGATCAAGGATGCTTCAGGTATGGAATTACCGGGAGTAAATGTGGTTGAGAAAGGAACCATGAACGGAACTATGAGTGATATGGACGGAAAGTTTACGCTCACTGTATCTGATACGAAAGCAATCTTACAATTTTCTTACGTCGGTTTCCAGAGTCAGGAGCTGGCTGTCGGTAATCAAAAGTCTGTCACAGTGAAGTTGATGGAAGATTCACAACTGGTAGATGAAGTGGTGGTTATTGGTTATGGAACACAGAAGAAAGGGGATGTGACCAGTGCTATTTCAAGTGTAAAATCAGAAAGTTTTGTGAAGGGAGCTGTTCTCGATGCCGGGCAACTGGTTCAGGGGAAAGTAGCTGGTCTGAATATATCGATGCCTTCGGGTGACCCGACCGGAAGTACCCAGATCATGTTGCGTGGTATTTCTTCTTTGAAAGGGGGAACATCTCCTCTTGTTCTGGTAGACGGTGGTCCCGGTAGCCTGAATACGGTGGCACCGGAGGATATTGAATCTATAGATGTCCTGAAAGATGGTTCTGCTACTGCTATCTACGGTACTCGTGGAACGAACGGTGTAATTATCATCACAACGAAAACCAGCCAAAAGGAAATGCCTCCTACGATCGATTATTCGGGATATATCTCAGTCTCTAATACATTAAGAAAACCTGATTTCATGTCGGCAAGCGATTTGCGCCAGAAATGGTCGGAAGGATATGAGTTTACTGGTGCTAATAATGAAGACTTCGGGTATGATACTGATTGGTTGGATGAAATTACCCGTACCGCAGTCAGCCATGTGCATAATCTCTCTTTACGTGGTGGTAGTAAACAAACAAATTATACTGCATCCTTGAACTACCGTAACCGTCAGGGTACATTTATCAACACGGATTTCGAATCGTTGACCGGCCGTTTCGATATCAATCATTCGATGTTCGATAATAAGATTACAGCAAATGTATCTGCTGTTTTGAGTGAACATACAATGCCGCGTAGCTGGAATAATTATGCATATCGCCAGGCTTTGATCCATAACCCGACAGAACCTGTAAAGAATGAAGACGGAAGTTGGTTTGAACGTACCCTGTATTTTTATGATAACCCGGTAAGTTATGTAAAAGAAACTATCGGTGAAATGAAACGTAAGAATACCCGCTTTACCGGTAGCCTGACTTATCGTCCTGTAGAAGGATTGACATTAAAAGCCATGTATGCCCGTAGAAGTACCACCACTATGGATGGCTATTACCAAACCAAAAAGCATGTTTCCAATACAAAGAATGGTAAAAACGGATATGCCTATCGTAAAGACTCCGATTTTTCAAATAATCTGGCCGAACTTACTGCCAATTATCAGAAATCATTTGGTAAACATAATCTGAATGCATTGGTTGGATATAACTACGAAGATAATACCAATTCGAATATGGCGATCGACAACTATGACTTCCCTTCCGATATTTATTCTTATAATAAAATGGAAGCAGGAGCCGCCCTGCAAAGAGGTGAAGCGACGATGTCAAGCTATAAAGATTCCGATAAATTGATTGGCCTGTTTGCCCGTGTGGGATATAATTATGACGATCGTTATTTGTTTATGTTCTCGATCCGTCGCGAAGGTTCTTCTAAATTCGGTGCCGATCATAAATGGGGTAATTTCCCGGGTGTTTCTGTCGGCTGGAGAGTCAATAAGGAAAAATTTATGAAAAATTATACCTGGCTGGATAATCTGAAATTAAGAGCCGGTTTCGGTGTTACAGGTATCAATGTTGCTGATCCTTATACTTCTATCAGTAGTATAAACTATCAAGGTTCTTTTTTATATAACGGAACCTGGAAGAAAGCACTGATTACCGTTCGTAATAATAACACGGATCTTCGCTGGGAAAAAAAGCTGGAATATAATGTCGGTTTAGACTGGGATGTTTTGGAGGGACGTTTGGGTGGAACGTTAGATTATTATACCCGTATTACGAAAGATGCAGTCTGGGATTATAGCGTACCTGTTCCTCCTTATTTGTACGGAACGATATTGGCTAACGCCGGAGAATTGAAAAATAATGGTTTTGAAATGCTGGTACATGCTACTCCGGTTCAGACAAAAGATTTTCAATGGAGTACAAATGTGTCTTATTCCACCAATAACAATAAAGTGGTGTCTATCCAAAACGATAAGTTCCAGATGACGAATGATTATTTTTATACCGGATATGTAGGAGAACCCATACAGACTACTTCGCATATTGTAAAGGTCGGTTTGCCCGTAGGAACATTCTATGGTTTGAAATCGATCGATATCACAGACGATGGCTTATGGATTGTCGATGGCTTCAACAATGAAACTCAAAAATGGGAACCGATGAGAGCCGACGAAACCGATGCAAACAGCTGGCAGGTATTAGGAAACGGTATTCCCAAACATTATCTGAACTGGAACAATACGATCAATTATAAAGGTTTCGACCTGGGTATCAATATGCGTGGTGCATTTGGTTTCGAGATATTGAACTATCAGCGTATGTATTATGAAAATGCCAAGTCGTCCATCCAGTACAACCGCCTGAATTCAGCCTTCGATCCGGTATATGGAAAGAGCCCGGTTAAAGATGACCAGCGTTATGTCAGCCATTATATAGAGAATGGTAATTACTGGAAGATCGACAATGTTACATTAGGTTATACATTCAATCTGGGCAAACAAAACATCATCAAGAACCTGAGAATTTACGCTTCTGTATTGAACCTGGCAACTATTACCGGTTATAAAGGCATAGACCCTGAAGTACCGTTGAGCTCAAACGATTACGGTCTGCTCGATGCAGGTACGGATAACCGCGATAAATATCCAACCGTGAGAAGCTATACTTTCGGTGTTAACGTAACATTCTAATCACACAAAATGCATTTGATCATGAAAAGATATAAATATGGCATATATGCCCTTTGCTTAGGTTCCATGTTAACCTTGAATGGTTGTTTTAATCTGGATGAAGAAACTTATTCTGAAATTACAGAAGATGTCTATGTCCCTTCAACAGAAGATGAAGTGCCTGTATTGGCAACCGCTTATACGCCTCTCCGTTTTATTATGGATTGGTATGGATATTTTGATTTACAGGAAGAATCGGGTGATGTGATTGTTACACCCACCCGTCCGAACGGTTGGGATGACGGTGGTGTCTATAAAAGGATGCATCTGCATACCTGGACTAATCAGCAGGGGCAACCGCAAACTACCTGGGAGAATTGTTTTAATGGAATTAATAATGCAAATAAGATACTGTTTAGAGCAGATGAAGGTTTCTTTGTCCCGGAGCGGAAGGATGCGATAGTTGCTGAAGTCAGGGCAATCCGCGCTTTGTGGTATGCAATTCTTTGCGACTCTCATGGGAATGTTCCTATACAAACCAGTTTCTCGACGGATATTCCAAAACAATCTACCCGAAAGGAGGTATTTGATTTTATTATCAAAGAGTTGACGGAAGTGCTGCCGACCTTGTCAGAGGATGTGAATAAGTCTACTTACGGGCGTCTGACCCAGTGGGGAGCTCGTTGTCTGTTAGCCCGTATGTATCTGAATGCGGAAGTATATACCGGTACTCCGGCGTGGGACAAGGCTTTGGAACAATGTAATAAGATCATTGAATCCAACAAATTTGTTCTGGAAGATAATTATAAAGATAACTTCAAGACGGATAATGAAAATAGCGGCGAAGCCATCTTTGCCATCCCTTATGATGCTATCTTTAATATGGGAACCAATAATGGCCCGGTGTTCGGAATGCATATGAAGTGGTTAGCTTCGGAAAGTAATCAGGTATACGATATGTTGGCTCAACCCTGGAATGGCAGCGGAGCCAACCCTCAATTCATTAATAGTTATGATCCTGACGACCAGCGTATGCAGGATACCTGGTTACAAGGGCCGCAGAAAAATTCAGCCGGTGAAACCATCTTTGAATATACCAATAAACTACCTAGTTTATATAAATCGGAAGCATACGATGGTTATCGTGTAGGGAAGTATGAGATTGCCTATGGCGCTAAGTCTGCTCTGAGTAATGACTTTCCTTACTTCCGCTATGCAGAAGTCTTATTAATGAAAGCGGAATGTTTGCTTCGACTGGGACAGGACGAACAAGAGGCAGCCAATCTGGTCACTCAGATCCGTGAACGTAGTTTTAAGAATAATCCGGAGAAAGCCCGTGTAACAGTGGAAGAGCTGAAAGCAGATACGAAGATCCAATATGGTATCCTGGATGAAAACGGCAATATCACAGATCCGGGAGATCGTACTCCTGTCGAATTAGGCGGTTTGTACGATGAGTGGGGATGGGAGTTCGCCGCAGAAGCCAGACGTCGCACAGATATGATCCGCTTCGGTACATTCCAGACAAAGAGTTGGTTCAATCATAAACCGGTCGGTAATCATGCTATTTTGTTCCCGATCCACTTGGATGATCTGAATACAAATACGAATTTGAAACAGAATCCGGGGTATTAGAATCAATCATTTATTTAAGGGTCTTTGTGAAATGTAATTTTTATCCATATAAATAGAAAAATAATTCAAGTATTGGTCTGAATCGTTTGATTATTAATGCTTGATGTCTTGCGAGTAAAGATGGCCGAATTGGACTATTTTGTGATCGTATTGTTTGATTCTTTTATAATAAATGTTACATATCCTTTTCCTTTGTATATAGCAAACGGATTATAAATCTAATAATCTATTAGTATGAAAAAAGTAAAAGAAAACAAATTGAAGAATTTGTATCCTGTGGAGGGCATTAATTGCTTAAGTAAGAACAGGACAATGTTGCTGGCAATAGGACTGTTAGGCCTATCTCCGGTATTTGCTGTAGCACGTGCTACAGCATCAGATGTGTCACATCTGATGAATGATCGTATACCAGTTGTGGATATTGTACAACAAGACAGGAAGATAACCGGAACTGTCAACGATCAGCAAGGTATTTCAGTGCCGGGGGCAGCTGTACAGGTAAAGGGTACAACAATAGGTACGGTAACTGATATCGATGGTAAGTTCGAACTGGAAGTACCGTCGGGTGCCGTTTTGGTAGTTTCATATATAGGTATGCAACCACAGGAAATTACAGTTGGAAATAAAACTGTATTCAATGTGGTCTTATCAGAAAGTAATATAGGTTTGGATGAAGTGGTGGTTGTTGGATACGGAACACAAAAAAAGGCGACATTGACCGGTTCTATCTCTTCTGTCGGCGGGGAAGAATTAAAGAAGGTGGCGGCTGTCAACCTGAGTAATACCCTGGCTGGTAAAACAGCTGGTGTAATTGCTAACACTCGTTCTGGTGAACCGGGAGAAGATGGAGCGACCATTCAGATCCGTGGTCAGGGAACATTTGGCAGTACCAGCCCACTGATTGTAGTTGACGGTATTGCCGATCGTAGCTTCAGCCGTTTGAATGCGGAAGATATCGAATCGATTTCTATTTTGAAAGATGCTTCTGCTGCTATTTATGGTTCACGTGCCGCGAACGGTGTTATCCTGGTTACAACCAAACGTGGTAAAGAAGGAAAGACCACTCTCTCTTATAGCGGACGTGTAGGTTTTTCACAGCCTACACGGGTTCCGGAAATGTTGAACTCTTATCAGTATATGACCTACGTTAATGAGTACCAGACAGGTCACGGACTGGAAACTACTTTCAAGGAAAATCAAATAAATTGGGCACAGAATGGCGAAAACCCCTATCAGTATCCGAGTACGAACTGGTGGGATACGGTATCTAAAAACTGGGCTACGCAAACGGAACACAGTGTGTCGGTGAACGGTGGTAATGATAAAATTTCTTTTTATACTTCTGCACAGTATATGTGGCAGGATGCTATCTATAAGAAGGCTGCTCAGGATTATGGCCAGTATCAGTTAACTTCCAATATCGATGCAAAGGTCGGTAAATATATAAAAGTCGGATTAGATATTCAGGGACGTCAGGAAAAACGTACACGCGGCGTGTTCTCGACAAACTACTTATTTGATTTCCTGATGAAGTGCAAGCCGATTTACGGAGCTTATTCTCCTGATGGTCAGTATCCGCTGGTCGGCATGGAATATGCATCGACAAACCCGGCTGTCATGGTAACGAAAGATCCGGGTGAAACTAAATATACATACAATTATCTGAATCTAAAGCCTATCATACGTGTCGATATGGATTTTATCACGAAGGGCTTGTATTTTGAAGGGTATGCAGCTATGGACTTTATGTTCCGTAATGGTAAGACACTTAACCATCCGTATGACGTGTACAAATATGTTTCTTCCGGACGGGAAAATGAAGGTGTATGGGGAGAATATGAAAATCAGCGTGATCAAACCGGAGCGATCAGTGTAAATCAATGGTCTGACAATTCTACCCGTATAACATTGAATGCCCGCTTAGGGTATAGCCGTACATTCAATGAGGATCATAAAGTAGATGCTTTTGTCGCTTACGAACAAAGTAAGTATGATTTTAGCAGTTTGGGGGCTTATCGTACGAACTACCTTTCGACAGAAATTCCTGAAATCAATGCCGGTAGCGATGATCCGGAAGACCAGTCCAACAGCGGTTATTCCACAAAGACAGCCCGTCAGAATATTTTCGGACGTGTCAACTATGGCTATAAGGATAAATATCTGGCAGAAGTAACGCTGCGTTACGATGGCTCCATGAACTTTGCACCAGGGCATCGTTGGGGATTATTTCCCGGTTTCTCTGCGGGATGGGTCATGTCGGAAGAAGCCTTTTGGGAAAATTTAAAACCGACTGTCAATTTCTTCAAACTGAAAGGTTCCTGGGGTAAAATGGGTAATGATGATATTACGGCTTTCCAATATCTGTCCCAGTATTTATTTAATGAAAGTAGTATACAGTTCGGTTCACAAAATAAAGGTCTGTATCTTTCCCGTACTGCGAACCCTCTGGTTACCTGGGAAACGGCACGTACTACTAACTTAGGTTTCTCTTCTCAATTCTTAAATGGTAAGTTTAGTTTGGATGTAGATTATTTCTTTTCTAAACGTAGTGATATTTTGATTACCCGTAATGCGTCTATCCCATTGTATTCCGGATTGAAATTGCCGGCTGAAAATATAGGTAAGATGAATAATAAAGGTATTGAGTTCATTGCTTCTTATCAGGATCGAAATGATGAATTTTCCTGGGGGGTAACCGGAAACTTTACATTTGCTAAAAATGAAGTGGTTTACTCCGATGAAGCAACAAATAAAGTCGAATGGCGGAGGGTGACAGGCCGTGCTTACGGAGGATTGGAGCTCTACAATGCATTGGGTATCTACCAGACACAGGAACAGATCGATAATTCCCCTCATTTGGCAGGAACTCAGGTTGGCGATTTGCAGTATGAAGATTTTAATAATGATGGTCAGATAACAGCAGATGATATGAGATATTATGATAATTATTCTGCTGTACCTAAAATTATTTATGGTTTCACTTTAAACGGAGGTTGGAAAGGACTGGATGTGAATGTCTTTTTCCAGGGACAAGCTATGGCTCATCAGTTGATTACACCGACCATGAATATGTTGACAGATTTTTATGAAGGACGTTGGATTGCAACCAATAGCGCAGAGGAAAATGCCGCAGCCCGCTGGCCGCGTGCTTGTATCAATGACTCGGGTTATATGGATGATGTCAACGGAGTATCTTCTACCTGGTGGCTGAGGAATGCTGCATTCCTGCGTTTAAAATCAATTGAAATAGGATATACGTTACCTAAGACTCTTTTACAGAACGTAGGTATTGAACGGGCACGTGTTTATCTGAATGCAAATAATCTGTTTACATTAGATCACATTAAGGTTTCGGATCCGGAAGTGGCAAGTTATTATAACGACGATGGCTATTTGGTTTCTTCCGGTGGTATTTTGGGTTATCCGTTGCAACGGACAATCAATTTTGGAGTCAATGTAACCTTTTAATTAATTAGAGATTATGAAAATGAAAAAATATATATGCAGTGTCGCATTAATAACTGCGCTTTTCGGGATATCCTCTTGTGATGTATTGGATGTATCACCGACGGACTCATTTACGGATGAATCTGTATGGAACGATTTGGCATTAGCTGAAACATATATAAATAACAGCTATATTAAAATAGTGGCTGAAAACTCTTGTGGAAGCCGGTTTGCCAGTTTGACAGACGAGGTTCACCAGATGCATTCTTATTGGACGGAACATGCGTTGGATGGTACATTAGGAACTGACTACCCGTATTTTGCAATCGGTTATGATGCAAGTAAGTATCGAATGTGGGAATTTTATTACCTCGCAATTAAGGATGTGAACTATTTTATGGAGCATATTGATGATGTCCCTGCTGAAACGGAAGAAAATGAAGAATGGAAAGATCAGTTAAAGGGACAGGGATATTTTCTCCGTGCTTATTTCTATCATATGTTATATAGTTTATACGGACGTGTTGTTTTGATTAGTAATACGCATGAATTGAATTCGGAATTTACGGAGACACGTGCTGATCTGGATGATGTTGGTAACTATATTGTTTCACAATGCGATAGTGCAGCTATGTTATTACCTGCCATTTATAGTTCGGGAGATGACCTGGGACGTGCAACCAAAGGGGCTGCGTTGGCCTTGAAAGGACGCACTTTATTATATATGGCAAGTCCGTTGTTCGGAACTCCTTCTACAGATAAATGGCAAAAAGCGGCAGATGCCAATAAAGCTGTGATCGATCTGGGAGTATACAATCTGAAATCGGTTTCCGGATCGGATGATTATGCCGATTTGTTCCTGGATCAGAACAACCCTGAAGTAATTTTTGAAAAATTGTATGATACGCAGTCGAAAGTATCTGAAACTAATAATTCATTCCTGCATCAGTCACCTTGTGGTACGGGTAGTGGTTATGGTGGTTGGGGTACGATGCAACCGACATTGGAAATAGTCGATCGTTTCCAATGTGCTGATGGTACTGAATATAAAATTGAAGCAGAAGATGAATATCCGTGGGATAACCGGGATATTCGCTTGAAAGCAAATATTTTGGTTGATGGAGATGAATGGGGCTATGGTGCCGATAAACGTACGGTTGAGTATTTTATGCCTGGAGAGGATGGCGTTGTTGCCGGTCTGGACAGTCGTGGCGGCCCTTCTTACTGGAATGCTACAATAACAGGCTTTAGTATGCGTAAATTCTTGGATCCGAATTTTGATACGAGTGGAACATTATCGAATTCAACCCCCTGGTTTGTATTTCGTTTGGCTGAGGTTTATTTAAATTATGCGGAATGTCAGATTGAACTGGGTAATAATACGGAAGCTTTAAAGTATATCAATTTAGTCCGTGAGCGTGCTTTATTACCTCCAGCAACAGGTAAAGACATTCGTGCGGAATATGAATATGAACGTCAGATGGAGTTGCTTTTTGAAGGGCAGCGTTGGTTTGATCTGCGTCGCTGGAAAAAACTGGAGGAAGTGTATTCACATCCGCGATATAGCATGACAATTTATAAATATGCAAATGGTTCGAAGTTGTATGTGAGAAATCCTGACCCGATCCGCACTATGACTTTTAACGGAGAGAAGAATTATTGGATGCCGGTTATGCGCGAAGAATATGAAAAAGCTCCACTCATTGATCTGCTCCCGTATGAATAAATAGTATAAAGAAAATGAGAATGAAAACATATTTGAAATGCATTCCGGTTGCCGCCTTATTATTATTTGCCGCCTGTTCGTCGTGCAGTAAAGATAGCGAAGAAGGTGGTTCCGGTGAAACCGGGAAACTGCCTGAAGGTAAAGAACTCTATCGTCCCGAAGAATTTTCCGGGCAGAATTGGTGGTCGGATACTTGCGATTACAGTTATAACCGGATGGATTATACCGATAATCTGGTTATTTACTGGCAAAAAGGTTTTGGAGAAAACCTGGCGAACCCTCCGGAATTGGAAGGAAAGTCGATGAAAGTCGATCTTGACAACCTTAAAAAGAAGCTGGAAACATTCTATACCTATTTTCGTGATGAACTGCAATTCGTCAAACCGGGTTCTCTGAGTGAAAAATACCGGATGATGGTCATGATCATGTATTCATTGGAAGGAACAGCCTATGGCGGTACTTACGATAATAAGATCGGAGCATTCTGGGCAGCACCTAACCGGTTACAGGACGAAAAACTGAATGCCGTCGCTCACGAACTCGGTCATAGCTTTCAGTTACAGATCATTGCCGACGGACAAGGCGAAGCCTGGGGAGGAAACGGCATTTATGAAATGGCGTCTCAGTGGATGCTTTGGCAGGTAAATCCAGATTGGATGAAGGATGAAAACTATCACTGGGTTGCATTTAAGGAGTTGACACATAAAGCATTCCTTCATGTTGATAATATTTATCATTCTCCTTACGTGCTGGAATATTGGGGTGTTAAACATGGGTTGCCGATTATCGCAGAGATGTTCCGACAGGGATTGAAAGGTGAAGATCCTGTCATTACCTATAAAAGGATGAATGAAATGACACAGGAGCAGTTTAATGATGAAATGATGGATGTTTATCTGCATTTGGTCAATCTCGATTACGACCGTGTCTATGATCTTACCCGACAATGGGCCAACTCGTTTGCCCCCTTTAAAGCAAATCTGAAAGAGGATGGAAGCGGTTGGTTACAGGTTGTAAAGGAGGCATGTCCGGAGAATTACGGATTTAATGCTATTAAACTTAAGGTACCGGAAGCAGGACAGGTTGTAGAAGTCTATTTCAAAGGCTTGTCAGAAGCTACAGGCTATAACATGATTAATGCGGATAAAGCCGGTTGGCGTTATGGTTTTGTAGGTGTTACGACTGAAGGGAAATCCGTTTTGGGAACCGTTGGCCGTGATGCGGAAGGGCAGATTTCCTTTACAACTCCTTCCGATGTAAAATTATCGTACTTGTGGTTGGTTGTAATGGGAGCTCCGACAGAACACTGGATGAATTCATCTACTGAAGTCGATGCTCAATGGCCCTATAAAATTAAAATTTCGGGTACCGATATAGAGTAATCAATACGAATTTTCTTTTAATTGTTCGGGAGATGTCTGAGTTTTATATCGCTTGTTTATCGGGCATCTCCCTTTTTTATTCCAAATTCTAATTATACATTGACATGAAAAGTTTTAAAATTGTATCTGTGTTTTTAATGTGTTGTATGGGAGCCTTTGCATACGGGAAAGATTATATATTAAAATCACCGGATGGAAAACTGGTCACAACGATCAATGTAGATAAACAAATTACTTACTCCCTTAACTTTGCTGGACAACAACTACTGAATAAAAGTTCAATTGCTTTAATATTGGAGGATCATGTACTAGGACAGGATCCACAGGTTGCTTCGAAGAAAATCAAGACAGTTTCGGAAAAGGTACATTCTCCGTTTTATCGTGTGCCCTCATTTATTACGGATTATAATGAGATAAACCTTTCATTCAAAGGAAAGTATAGTGTCACTTTTCGTGCATATAACGATGGTGTTGCATATCGCTTTAATACATCCTTCAAGGAGCCATTTATCCTGAAAAATGAGTTGGCTGAATTTAATTTCGATCAAGACTATACAACCTATATGGCTTATTCCACGGCAGCAAAGAATAAGGATCCATACGCTATGGCTTTCCAGAATCTTTATGTAAAAGCACCACTAACCTCTTTTGATACGGAAAATGTAGCCTTTCTTCCTGTGACGGTAGATTATGCCAATGGAGTCAAACTGACAATAACGGAATCCGATCTGGAAGCTTATCCCGGAATGTTTGTAAAAGGAGATGGCAAAACGACCTCTTTGAAAGGAGAGTTTGCCTCTTATCCCTCTCGTATGGATTATCACCCGTGGCGGCACATGAGTTATGTGGTCGAACGCAATGATTATATAGCGAAATCGGAAGGTACACGCAGCTTCCCCTGGCGTATTCTTGCCGTATCTGAAAATGATACACAGATGCCTTTGAATAATTTGGTGTATGCTTTGGCTTCCCCGAATCGTATCGGAGATTATTCATGGGTAAAAGGGGGAAAGGTTGCCTGGGACTGGTGGAACGACTGGGGAATTTATGGCGTGGATTTTAAGGCTGGTATCAATATGGATACATATAAATATTATATTGACTTTGCGGCTGAGAACGGGATTGAGTTTATTGTACTGGATGAAGGATGGTACGATCCGAAATCCGGTGATATGCTGATGGTTATACCGGAACTGGATTTGCCCGAACTCGTTCATTATGCTAAAAGTAAAAATGTAGATATTATTTTGTGGACTGTTTTTAATGTACTCGATGAACAACTGGAAGCTGCCTGCAAAAAATACGCAGAACTTGGTATCAGCGGCTTCAAGGTCGATTTCCTTGACAGGGATGATCAGACAGCAGTAGATATGGTTTACCGGATTGCCGAAGCGACAGCAAAACATAAGTTGACATTGGATTTGCACGGCATCTATAAACCGACAGGACTTAACCGTACTTTCCCGAATATAATCAACTTCGAAAGTGTGTTCGGTATGGAAGAAATGAAATGGAGTACGGTTGAAAAAGATATGATGCAATATGATGTGATCATGCCTTATATCCGTATGATGGCCGGCCCAGTCGATTATACGCCGGGAGCGATGAGGAATGCCTCAAAGAAAGATTTCAAAGATATTTACTATAACCCGATGAGCCAGGGAACACGCTGCCATCAGCTGGCTGCCTATATTGTGCACGATTCACCGCTGACTATGCTGGCCGATAACCCCACCATCTACCGGAAGGAACAGGAATGTACCGACTTTATCGTTAGTATTCCCAATACGGGAATAGACGAGACACGTATTCTTCAGGGAAAAATGGGAGAATATATTGTATCGGCCCGCCGTGCAGGGACAGATTGGTATATCGGTGGAATGACAAACTGGGAGCCTCGCGAGGTGATACTGGATCTTTCTTTTCTTGATAGCGGCGACTATACGGCTACAATTTTTAAAGATGGGGCAAATGCGGCAAAGCAGGCTGCCGACTATAAAAAGGAAGAACAGGTTGTTACTTCACAAACCCGGTTGAAGTTGTTGATGGTCCCAGGCGGCGGTATTGCCATTTCCCTGAAAAAGCGATAAGAGTGTATTATTAGTCCGTAATAATGGTAGAATAGTCTAATCTGTTATTCTAATGGACAATATTTCTATATAAAGCGCTTCTTATTCTCTTTATTTGCATTTGTAATTTTCGATTAAGTAGTATAAAACAAAATATTCACACTATGCTGAAAAAACTTTTATTTGCATCAGTCTCCGTAGTAGGTTTGTTCGCGTGCCAGTCTAATCCGGATCGATATACGTCGAATGAACCGATCGTTGAAGTTCCGTTTACCGAAGTTCATCTGACAGATAATTTTTGGGCTCCCCGTATCGAAGTGAACCGGACAGTCTCTATCCCGTCTGCATTCAAACAATGCGAATTGAACGGACGTTTCGATAATTTCGCCTTAGCCGGCGGACTTATCAAAGGAGAACATAAAGGAGATTTTCCTTTCGATGATACCGATCCGTACAAGATTATAGAAGGGGCCTCTTATTCATTAGCCGTTAAATATGATCCGCAGTTGGATGCTTATCTGGATAGTGTTATCACGTTGATCGGTGCCGCCCAGGAACCGGATGGCTACCTGACTACCTGTGTAACCAATAAATGCGAAAGATTATCGCGCTGGTGGGGAAAAGAACGCTGGGAGAAACTGAATAGCCATGAACTCTATAATTGCGGACATTTATATGAAGCCGCAGTTGCCCATTTCCGGGCTACGGGTAAACGCTCGTTACTGGACGTTGCCATAAAAAATGCCGATCTGGTTTGCGAAGTCTTTGGCCCGAAAGAAGGACAGAAACATGTGCCGTCGGGGCATCCTATTGTAGAAATGGGACTGGCAAAGATGTATAAAGTGACAGGCGATCAGAAATATCTGGATATGGCCCGCTACTTCGTGGAAGAAACAGGACGTGGAACCGATGGTCATCGCCTGAATGCATACAGTCAGGATCATATGCCTATCCTGCAACAGGAGGAGATTGTCGGACATGCCGTACGTGCCGGTTATCTTTATTCCGGTGTGGCCGATGTGGCTGCATTGACAAAAGATTCTGCTTACTTCAATGCCATCTGCCGTATCTGGGACAATATGGCAACGAAGAAACTGTATATCACCGGCGGTATCGGTTCAAGAGCGCAGGGCGAAGGCTTCGGGCCGGAATATGAATTACATAATCACAGTGCCTATTGTGAAACATGCGCCTCTATCGCGAATGTCTACTGGAACCAACGTATGTTCCTGGCAACCGGTGATGCTAAATATGTGGATGTGTTGGAACGCGCCTTATATAATGGTGTGATCTCCGGTGTCTCTCTAAGCGGAGATAAATTCTTCTACGATAATCCGCTGGAGTCTATGGGACAACACGAACGTGCTCCCTGGTTCGGTTGTGCCTGCTGTCCGGGTAATGTAACCCGTTTTATGGCTTCTGTCCCGATGTATATGTATGCAACACAGGAAAACAGTGTTTTCGTAAACTTGTATATTGCCAGCAATAGTGCTGTTAAACTCGGAGAAAATGAGATCGAACTGGATCAGGCTACAGAATACCCTTGGGAAGGGAAAGTGCAACTGACCGTTACTCCTCAGAAACCAGCCCACTTCGCATTAAAATTGCGTATCCCGGGATGGGCGGAAAACGAACCTGTCACAGGAAGCGACCTGTACACCTTTACTTCACAGGAAGCAGATAAATATACTGTTTCTGTAAATGGAAAAGCTGTTAAAAGTAAAGCTTACGAGGGATATATAGCTATCGACCGCCAGTGGAATGCAGGGGATATTGTCGAGCTGACTTTGCCGATGGATGTACGCCGTGTCAAAGCACATGATAAAGTAAAAGCGGACGAAGGTTTATTGGCTATTGAACGCGGCCCGGTCGTTTACTGTCTTGAAGGGGTGGATATGCCTGACAAACATGTCTTTAATAAGTATATTCCGGATAATAACTCTTTCTCTTATAAATATGTGGAAGATAAACTGAATGGAATCGTAGAACTCGAAGGAACTGCTAAAGAACTGGATCGTAATGCAGACGGAACGGTCGGAGAGAAAGATGTTCCGGTCAGATTGATCCCTTATTCAACCTGGAATAACCGGGGGAATGCTGAAATGGCTGTCTGGATCCCTGCATCCGCCGCTTATGCCAAGCCAACTCCGGAGCCGAGTATCGCTTCCCGTGCAAAATCATTTACTATTGTCAGTGCACCGATCCAGAAAGACGGCTTGCCAATCGAACGTCGTGAGTATTGTTACGGTGTAAACGATCAGTGGGATCCTGCAAGCTCGGACGATATGTCGAAACCCTATCATTATTTCTGGTTGAAAACGGGTTCGGAAGAAGCGATCGAATATGTATTCGACCAACCGGAAACAGTGAAGAATGTCGAAGTCTACTGGCTCCAGTTCG
>OGEI01000365.1_pt1 | contig 30533 bp, 16 predicted proteins | sample 1570631 | NCBI WGS metagenome assembly OGEI01 (sample SAMEA2582139, study PRJEB24529) | metagenome | biome: Human gut stool | place: China | collected 2011
TTATCTTCTAAAGACCAGTAACTTACCAGTCAACAATCCTTCCGGATGCGAATGGTTACGACGAACACCTGAATGTAATCATGATCCAGAACGACGTCCTCGACACCGCCAAATGGGAAGGCCGGATCGAAGGTCTGGCCGAAGGCGAGGCTAAAGCCCTGCGTCAAACGGCCGTTAACATGAAGCGTATGGGTATAGCGACTACAGGCATTGCAGAATGTACAGGTTTGTCGGTCGAAGAAATAGAGTCGTTATAGGAAGATTTTGAGTCTTGAGGCTGGCAATCACTGAAACATTCATCTTTAATAACTAAATTAATGAACCCCAAATGAAGCCCCTATGAAAGCAAAACCGACTCAGGGTTCATGCTCGTTTCTATTGAAAAACAGTAACTATCGACCCTCAATGAACCCTGAAGGCACGATGGCTAAAAACATTCTTTCGGGAGACTGAAAGAGCAACAAGCAACGAATGCGAAAGACGGAATATCGGTGCATGACAGAAAAATAACTGATTTTTACTTGTTTATCTTATCCCTTCTACCTACTTTTGCCCCTGTACTCCGGCAAAGCGTTGCTGTTCAGTACATCTTATTGATTACGAGAAGCGTTTAAAAGATATTATCCAGTAGATGAAACTTCGACACTTTCATAGGGATTGGATAATGGACAACAGAACGCTCACGTACCTTTCCTTGTTATATCTTTCGTATGCCATACATACGTCTATATACAAGATAAAGGGCGTGGGTACGTTGTTTATATCAATCCCTAGGGCAGTCGAAGGCCTCATCTATAGATATATTCAACAGTTCCTACGCCTTCTTTATTTTTATAAACATCCACTCCGGGAACTGATGGATACCTAAATCCATATTGCTAATGAGGTAAGTATAATCTTTTCGAAAACCACATCTGTATACTCTTTTATAGGGAAAGGGCATGCAAATCAGGTAAGTTGTCCGGGCAACTTAAAATCACACCCGGAAACAAACACTAGATATTAATATTTTAATTAAGAAGATTTATGAAGAAAAGAATACTTCTATTGCTTGTAGCCATGATAGGGTTGGCGACAAGTGTTGGATGGGCAGGAAATATCTCTGCAGATATTAAAACCGATCTGGAGGTTGCACAAAAGGGAAAACCTATTGTTTTTTCAGTAACCACACAAAAAGGCTCTGAAGATAAAACAGTTCGTGTTGAATTGAAAATGAATGCTGATACTGATCTGAGCGGTTGGAAGATGGAATATTATGAAGCAAATCAACAACCAAACGGATGGAAAGACTGGACACCGGAAAACGGCGTTTATATGTACGGTCCGGCTAATGGTTTTCCATTGATCGACGGAACCTCTTATTTTAGAATGACCCCTGCTACGGCTGGCGAATATACTTATTCTTTATCGATTAAAGAAGCAAGTGAAGGTACTGTAGTAAAAACGGCTGATTTTAGTTTGACAGTCAGTGAGAATGCAGATGCACCGACTGTTTCTATTGGCAACGAAAACTATGCCTCTTTAAGTGCTGCTGTTGCTTCTGCTGCGGAAAATGCTACAATCAATCTCTCGGAAGGCCACTTTTTCCTTGACCGGATGTTGGTTATTAACAAGCCTCTTTCTATAAAGGCTGTAGATCCGATAAAGACGATTATTCAACCGTTGGATCCCCACAACTGGATTATTCCTTCCGGGATGATAGAGGGTGAGAATAAACATTTGGTTGCCATTCTCGGAGATGCAACCGGAACTGTGACTCTTGAAAACGTGACTGTGGGTAGCTCTTTAGCTTCCGGTATCAATGCACAGTCTGCAATGAAAACTGTACTTAATAACGTATACTTGTCAGGCAATGCAAATGCCGGTTTGCTGGTTCATTCAACAGTAGAAGCTACAGGTTTACATACCCAACAAAATGTATGGGGGGCTGTAAATGTGGATAAGAGTAAAAAGACATCTTATACGGTTTCTTTCAAATTCGATGCTGCTTCATTATTTGAAGAACCGGCAAAGATATGGTCGGAAGTTACAGATAATGAAAACATTGTTATTGCTCCCGAAGGATGGATTAGCTATCTGGGAAAAGGAGGGGCCGATAATACGACAGATATGCGTTATTGGAAGAATTCAAAACTTACGTTAGAAAAAGGGACAATAAACAATACTCAATTTATCTATGCAAACGGGAATCCTGTAACCATAGAAGGTGTAGCTGATAAAAAGGTTAGAATCAGTCTGAGTGAAAGTGATTTTATAGAGTTAGCCGAATCTGAAAATCCGGTTATATTTGGTGGTAGTAAAGAAGGAACAGTTACTTCTTCCAATATTACAATGAAAAGTGGTACTGTGTACAGATTGTATGGTGGTGGTTATGGTACTGCTGAAGGCAAATCAGCAAGTGTAACAGAAACAACGACTTTGATTATAACAGGAGGGACAGTATCAAACAGCATGTTTGGTGGCGGTAGATTTTATGCTCATTCAAAAGATGTTGTAATCAATATATCGGGTAACACATTTATTGGAGATCCTGCAGGTAAAGGCAACTATTGGTTGATTTGTGGTGGCGATGAAAATGGAAAGACATCCGGAGGTAACTATGTAGAATTTGACCAAAGCAATAATACGGTTGAGTCTGCAACTCTGAATATTAATGGAGGTACATATAGCCTTATCGCGTTAGGTGGAACAGATGGAGCCAAAGGGTATATTAAAAATGTTACGGCTGATATTAAAAATGCAACTATAACAGGTGGAATATATGGTAATGGATCAAACGGGCGTAGCGATAAAGTAGTTGGTTCATTGACTAACTGTACGTTTAAAAAATCAACATATCCAATTGAGATTGCAGCAGTGAATCGTGGAAAGTCTAAAGAGATATCACTTACGTTTGATAATTGTACTTTCCCTGATCAGGCTACTGATATCTATGCTTATTTAGGTGCAACTTACAACACACTATTAGGTTACCAGGGATCGGAATATGGAGTTCCTGAAAGTGTGAATTTTGTTTTTAAGGGTACAAAAGCTTTTCCGGAAGTTGGTGTAAGTGATGGTTTGGGTAGTGCAAATGTTACGCTTACCGGAGCAAAAGGATATATTAAGCCTTTTGTAGCCAGCTCTTCAAGTACGATAAAAGCATTTACAATCCCTGAAGGTAAGACCTGGGCATTCAACAATGGTCTGGAAATAGCCAATGATGTAACGCTGACTAATAACGGGACATTGAGTGTGCCTTTAGATAATGTGATGACAGCTATCGCTGTTGGAGGAACAATTCAAATAAAGGCTACGGCGAATGAGGTGGTGACTGAAATGAATAAAGCCGAAAAGAAAGAAGATCTTTCTTCTAAAGATATCATCATCGAATGTTCCGATGCCGTAATTGCAACAAATGAAACTAAAGCGAAAGAACTGCTTAAGGCGGGTAGGAATGTACAGTTGTTGGCATATGCTGAAAGCCGATATACTATCAGCACCTATGTAAAAACTCTTGCAACTATCACGAACCTACCTGAAAGCGTAGTATATGGTACGGAACCAATTACACTGGCTTTCAATATGGAGAATGTGACTGCTGCAATTGATGGAAGTAGTTCGGATGTTGCGAGCTTGGCTACTGAAGAACAGAGTCAGAAATTGACAATTTTGAAGCCCGGTACAGTTACTCTCAATCTAACTGTTAGTGACAACGACGATGCTGCCAATACCCAAACATTGAAAGTAACAAAGAAAATGCTTACGGTAAGTGGTATCACTGCAACAGCAAGAGATTATAACGGGGGAACAGATATTACACTGGTCACTGATCAGATGGTAGTAAATGGCCTTGTTGGTGATGATACCGGTGCCAATATACTAAATACTCCTACCGGTAAACTCTCTTCTGCTAATGCCGGCGATGCCGTGCCTGTTGAAGTAACAGCTACACTTAAGAGTAAGAATGATTATTACGACCTGGCAGAAATAACAGGCGTTACTGCTAAGATTAATAAAGTAGCTTTGACAGTAACAGCTACAAAACCAAGCGCGATAAACTTTGGTGCTGAAATACCGACATTCGGAGCAACAGCATCCGGCTTTGTAAATGGCGAAAATAGTGAGGCTTTAGGCGGTAAGCTCGAATTTGACTGTCCTGCAACTACCACCTCTTTGGCTGGCGAGTATTCTGTGACACCTTTCGGTTATACTTCACAGAACTATACTATTACTTACAAGGCTGCACAATTGAAAATTAATGCAATAGCACCGACAGCCGAACTGACAGGTGTAAAGGTTAATTCGGTAGGAGCAAATGCTTCTGTTACCGTTAGCGGCCGTGTCTTATCAAATGGCGGTACGCAAACAGATAAGTTAGTTGCCAAGCTGGAAGCTAAAACGGGAAATCAAACAACTAAGACTGTCGATGATATCAAAGTCAATGCTGATGGTACTTTTGCTGCAGATATAACAGGACTAACCTCTGCTGCTTATACGGTGGATCTGACTGTTTCTGATTCTAAGGAACTTACATCGGAAAAAGTTACTTCTTCTTCTATTGCGCTGAACGCAAAATTGCAGAACATCCACTTTACTACCGAACTGAATCGTTTGGTGTATGGTAGCACAGCATCCATACTGGCTGAAGGGTATGCAGAAGGAGCAACGGTAGAGTATACTACTTCAAGCGCAGCTGTTCTTGATTTCAATGCTGATAAGACGGAGGTTATTGCTAAGAGCGCAGGTCAGGCTACAATTACTGTTACGGCAACATTAGACCAGTATGTAACGGCAGTTGCCAAACAAACCATTACTGTTGAACCGAAAACACTGACTGTTACTCCGACCGTAGCTTCAAAAACCTATGACGGAACGAACACAGCCGATGTAACTTACAAGGTGAATGGTTTGGTTAATAACGATGCTATAACAGTAGCGAAAGTTGACGCAACCTATGCTGATGCCAATTGTGGAGTTGATAAACGCATCACTTTGTCCGAACCTCTTAAATTGAGTGGAGAAAAAAAAACTAATTATCAATTGGTACAGCCAACAGACCTGAAAGGTTCTATTGGCAAAGCCGGCAATTTGGTTGTCAAAGCAACGAACGTAAGCCGTAAATATAATGATCCTGTAAATGCGCTTAAGTATGACTTAGAAGTAGAAGGTTTCGTTAATAATGAAACGCTTACCACAGCTATGCGTACAGGTGCTATCATTGTTACCGAAGGGCCGGAAGGTTCTTATACAATTGATGTAAGCAAAGTATCTTTCCCTAATTACGGTACTATTACCGCAAATGGAGGAAAAGTTGATATCATCAAAGGAACTCCGAAGGTTATTACTGTTAATACGACAAATGCCAGTGGTGTGACCGGTGTATTGGTCGATGCGGAAGGCTGGGAAGGTTTAACTGTACAAATAGGAAACGGCTCCGATAGTAAAAAATATGCTTATGTCAACTATGGTAATACACAGATTTCACGGGGGGTAGAACTCGCAGCAGCACAAGCAACATTACCAACTATTAGTTGGACACAAAAGGCAACAACGAACAGCTTGACAAAAGCAGCGGTTGTTGTTGATAAAGAGTTTACTTATGATGAATCTGCTACATTTACAGGAGTAAGCGGCTATACCGTTGAATCTTCGAACCCGAATATTTTGACAGTGGAAGGTTCTGCTGCCTCAAGAACAGTAAAAGCAGTAGGTGTAGGTAATGCAGCCTTGATATTTACAAAGGATGGTGCCGTTTCTTCCATGACTGTCAAAGTGAATCCGAAAACGATCAAGTTGACAGCTACGGGTACTAATAAATCATACGATGGTACCACAACTGCCAATATCCTTTTAAGTGCAACAGGCATGGTCGATGCTGCTCTTGATCTGAAAGATATCACATTTGATTATGCATCTAAAGATGCTAAAGATAATATTGCTATCTATCCGTCCAAGACAATTCTGTTGCAAGGTGCTAATGCCAGCAATTATCAACTGGAAACAGCTTCGTTGAAGGGAAATATTACTCCAAGCGAATTGAAAGTAACCAGCGCTGTCAGCAAATACTATGACGGTACCAATAAAGTTGTTCTAAACACTTACTCTGCTGAAGGACTTGCTGCCGGCGAAGAAGTTCCGTTGACAGCTACTTTTACTTCAATAGAGGTGAAAACAGACATTGATATAACTTGGGGGAAGTTAAACGGAAACTATACGATGGGTACATCTACTAGCAAAGGTAATATTATTAAGTCCACTTTAGAGGCAAAACTGCCTTCAAGTGCTTCCAGTGAAAGTGATGTAAAGAACAAAATCACCTATGTAATCCGTGAAACAGGTGCAGAGATTACCGGTGCAGAGGCTAAAGCTATTTCAGCAAAGGTAAATGTGGTTAAAACCGGTACTAACTCGTTCCTGGTTAATGGTGGCGATACGGATAATTATACAATTGCTTATCCTACCAACTCTATTGGTTTTAAATCTGAGCCGGTTAACCCAGGTACCGGTACTGATCCCGACGTTGACGTAACCGGTGTTTCCCTCGACAAATCCGAGCTGACTCTGGCTGTAAAGGGCACTTATACCCTGAAAGCAACTGTTGCCCCATCCGATGCTTCCAACAAGAGCGTAACCTGGAAGAGCAGCGACGATAAGATTGCGACTGTCGATAAAGACGGTAAAGTAACAGCGGTTGCCATCGGTAAAGCTACTATCACGGTAACAACCGAAGATGGCGGCAAGACGGCTACCTGTGTGGTGACTGTCGATGCAGCTACCGGTCTGGAAGAATTGATTGCCAATACCCGTGTATACGGTCAGGATCATGCGATCCGTATCGAACCGGCTATGTCTGTCAATGTTCTGGTGGTAAGTATGAACGGACAACTGATCTATAACGATATCGTTAGTTCCGCTACACAGATACCTGTTCCTGCTGCAGGCATCTATATCGTAAAACTTGGAACCGGAAACGATACTTCCGTTCGCAAGGTTAGCGTGAAATAAACAAACAAGTAAGTAAAAATTAGGGGGGATATGCTAAATATCTCCCCTTTTTTGTCGGTAATTATCGGTAATTCACCGATATTTGACGGTGGTACAACGTATTTCTATTGCCGGAAGGCTGGCCGGAGCATACTTTTGTCCTCAAACAATTAAACTGTATTTATTATGAACGTAAGGAAAAATGTATTTTGGGCGATCCCGTTTATTGTGGTGGGGATTGTATGGTTGCTTAGAAATATGGGGATGGTTACATTCGAACTGTTCGATATAATTGTCTCCTGGCAGATGCTGTTGATGTATGTTGGCGTAGGCAATATGTTGAGCCGGCATTTTACCGGTGGTTTGATCACCTTTATGATTGGTGCACTGTTCCTGATGCCCGAACTGGGATGGATAGACAGCAACTGGCTGAGTGTGAACTGGCCGATTACATTAGTCGTAATAGGTATCATCATTCTGCTGAAACCTCTGTTCAGGAAATCACACCATAAACGTCATGGTCATTTAAATCCCGAAAATGTATCTATGGGGCGTACGACAGAAAGCTTCGTTAATACCGATGGCTATGTGGAATCAGATAATACATTCAGTTCAGTGGAACAGATCATATTGGATCCGGTTTTTAAAGGTGCACGGATTAAAGTGTTGTTTGGTGGAACAGTTCTGGATCTGCGACGAACAACGCTCGGTGATCCGAAAACTTATATTGATGTTGATTGCCGGTTTGCCGGTTTGGAGATTTATGTTCCTTCCGATTGGCGTATTCATTTTAGTACTTCTCCAATAATGGGGGGATGCGAAGACAAACGTTTTAACTCCTCTGTGGAGTTGGATAAGGGACATGTATTGATTATACGTGGAAATATTACTTTCGGGGGAGTTGAAATTAAGAGCTGATTATGCAGAATCATCCATTTATAAATTCTGTTCTGTATAGGATTGCCGGTATTACTTTGGTTTTGCTCGCTTGTAGTATAGGTGCTCTGTTGTTGTATTACTATGGGCATGCGGGATGGCTCGTTGCGTGGCTGGACAGTCTGGTTTCAGTCGGCCTTTTCTCAATGGCAGGTTTTTTGTTCTGGTATGTAACAGGCATATTACGACAGGTACAAGCTCAGATTGCATTAGCTTTGGGTGTTTTGGCTATTTCTATTATAGGAGGATATATGGTGATGGCACTGGTTTGTCCTGATCATATGGATTGGTTTGTTTCTACAATCCCTTTCCGTCTTCTGTTCGGCCTTTTGGGCTGGATCATTCTGGCTCAATGGTATTTTATTCGTTGGAAGGAGATTCAGAAGGAGGAGCAGGTGGATGTTCAGTCTGAGGATCGGCAAATTGTTACAGGAACGGCATTGTCGGCTGAAGAGGAATTGTTGGATCGAATTTCCGTTAAAGACGGTTCCCGCATTCATTTAATCCAGCTGGATGAACTACTTTATATTCAGGCAAGTGGCGATTATGTCACACTATTTACTTCAGATGGGCAATACGTCAAAGAACAGACAATGAAATATTTTGAATCGCATCTGCCGGAAAAGACATTTATCCGTATTCACCGCTCTTGTATTGTGAATAGTGACTATATCATGCGTGTAGAGTTATTCGGAAAAGAAACCTGGCAGGTTCGGCTGAAGACAGGTGTTTCCCTGCGGGCAAGTGCAGGCGGATATAAGTTACTGAAAGAGCGTCTTTCTCTATAAAAAGAGGAAAGAAAACTGTTAATTTTAGCAGATTTTGATTGTAATGTATATAGTTTTGTGTTCGGAAACAATTTTTAGCTACAATGCCTCGACGGCTTAACATATATTGTCTGTAAAAGACTTGACAAATGCTTGTTGCAGCTGTATATTTGCATTGTGGTTTTTTCATAATAGTATTAGATTTAAGGTTAACAAAGTTGGTTAGGGGTTGTCGTGAGACAGCCTTTAATGTTTTATAGAGGTTTGCATTATCCGATGCAGGCCTTTTTTTATTCTCCGCATTGTAACAGATGCGTCAAAAAATGACACAAATGTTGCATCTTCATTAAGTCCTTATTAATTAAGCTCATAATTACAAGTAATTGGCGAATCCGTGCTTTTTGTACTATTATTTATTGGTTTAGTTTGCATCGTCAACCATGAATAATAAGTATAAAATTGATAGACATGAAAGCACTATTGTTAACTGTTGCCCTGCTGTTGGGATGTATAACTGCTTCCTCGCAAGATAAGGATACGGGTATCATTACCGTTTCTACGAACGACCTGAGTATGGTCTTTTCCATCTCGGCGGATAAGAAAGTGGTGTATAACTATTTCGGGGATAAATTCCAGCATGTATCTCCTTTCCTTAATAAGAAGTATAAGGAACAACCGGATAACGGGATCGGTTATGCTCCGGTGATCTATCCGGCCTACGGGGGACGTTTCTTCCTGAACCCGGCGTTGAAACTGACCCATAACGATGGTGTGCAGACTACCGAATTAATCTATGCAGATCATCAGGTAAAGAATATAGATAATAACAGAACGGAAACAGTGATACGGCTGAAAGATCCTTTGTATCCAGTTTTCGTTAACCTGAACTTCACGGCTTACCGCAAAGAAAATGTGATCTGCCAGTCAGTTTCCATATCTCATCAGGAGAAGAACAAACTGGCTGTCGAGAATATTGCTTCCGCTTACCTTCCCCTGCATGCAGACTCTTATTATCTGACCCATTTCCACGGAGCCTGGGCTTCTGAAATGCAACTGGTAGAAGAGAAGCTGACGCCGGGTGTGAAACGGGTGGAGTCGAAGAAGGGAGTACGTACTACCCAGTCCGAAAACTCTTCTTTCCTGCTTTCGCTGAATGGCCCGGCTAATGAAGACAGGGGCGAAGTGTATGCCGGTTCTCTGGCCTGGTCGGGCAACTATCTGTCTTCCTTTGAGATAGATGAATGCGGTTTGCTTCATGTTATGAGCGGTATGAATGATTTTGCCTCTACCTATAATTTGGAACCGGGTAAAACGTTGCAGACGCCTGAAATGGTATGGACATACAGTTCTACCGGTAAGGGACAGGTATCGAGAAACCTGCACGACTGGTCGCGCAACTATGCGCTGGCTCATGGTGACTGGGAATTGCCTGTTGTCCTGAATAGCTGGGAAGGTGCTTATTTTGATTTCAGTGAAAAAACGATTACGGATATGATCGATGACGCTGCTGCTTTCGGTGTTGAAATGTTCGTACTCGACGACGGTTGGTTCGGAAATAAGTATCCTCGTAATTCGGATAAGGTCAGTCTGGGAGACTGGCAGGTGAATAAGAAGAAACTGCCGCGCGGAATCGATTACCTGGCTAAATATGCGGTAGATAAAGGACTGAAATTTGGCATCTGGATCGAACCGGAAATGGTAAGCCCCAAGAGCGAACTGGCGGAAAAACATCCCGAATGGATTGTAAAGAGCGGTAAGCGTGATATTATCCCGATGCGTAACCAGTGGCTGCTCGACTTGAGTAATCCGGCTGTGCAGGACTTCGTGGTAAAGACATTCGATGAGGTAGTGGCCTTGTCGCCCCATATCTCCTATATAAAATGGGATGCAAACCGTCACGTCGACAATTTCGGTTCCGATTATCTTTCCAAAGAAAACCAGACTCATTTCTGGATTGAATATACGAAAGGACTGTACAGTGCTTATGAACGTATCCGTGAGAACCATCCGGATATTATGATTCAGCTATGTTCTTCCGGTGGCGGCCGTCTCGACTTCGGTGCGTTGAAATACCACGATGAGTTCTGGGCAAGCGACAATACCAACTCGCTCGACCGTATATTCATTCAGTACAGCACAAACCTTTTCTTCCCGGCTAAGGCTACGGCAGCCCATGTTTCGACCACTCCGAATCATCAAACCGGTATGATGGCACCGCTGAAGTTCCGCTTTGATGTGGCTATGACCGGCCGTCTGGGTATGGAACTGCAACCCAAAGACCTGACCGGCGATGAACTTCCTTTTGCAGAAGAAGCCGTGAAGAATTATAAACGTATCCGTCCGATCGTGCAGATGGGCGACCTTTATCGCCTGAAATCCCCTTACGACGGAAACGGTTGGGCTTCACATATGTATATATCTAAAGATAAAAAAGAATCGGTATTTTTCGCATACAGCCTGAAATACCATGGACGTACAACATTCTTTGAGACCAAGTTGAAAGGACTGGACCCGGCTAAAATGTATAAGGTAACGGAGTTGAATAAAGCCGGGAACAGTACTTTCTATGGCGACGGCCAGGTCTTCCCCGGCGATTATCTGATGAAAGCCGGTATCAGCCTGACAATCGGGAATACGTACGAAAGTACCGTCCTGCTGATCACGGAACAATAAGAACACATATTAATTATCAACAAATGAGACTTATCAATTTAAATCTGCTGCTATTTCTCGCCTTGCTGGTATCTTGTAGCGAACCGTCCGTTTCATCGGGTAAATGGAAGGTTAGTTACGACCGCCAACAGAAAGGCTATCGCATCGAGAAAGAAAATCAACTTCTTTCCGGTGGCACCTACGCTTCTTATAAGCTGGGTGATAAACTAGTCACGACCCGCGATTACCAAAAGAGCCGGGCGAAGCTGACTCCTGTCAACGACGCTTTCGGCCAGGGATCTTTATTACAGGTTACTTATACGGACAGTAACCTGCCTACACTGGTACAATCTTTCTATATCTACCCGGAGAAAGATTATCTATTGACGGAATTCACTCTTCAGGGAGGGGATGCCGACATTGAATCGAACTACATGGCTCCGGTCAATATCGACCCGATGCCTGCTATTCTGGCCGAAGGGGATAACCGTGCCCTGTTTCAGCCATTCGATAACGACTGTTGGATCCGCTATCAGTCTCATCCGCTTACATTCGATAAATTGCGTAGTTATGAAGTGGCTACCGTCCTGAATAATAACGACCGTAACGGTCTTATCGTTGGATCGGTGGAACATACGGACTGGAAGACTGGTATCGATATGAGCCGGGGCGACCGTAATAATATCGGTTCGCTGGTTTGCTTCGGTGGTGTGGCCGACACGTTGACGCGTGACTCGAAAGCACATGGCGCACTGAAAGGCAAGGAAGTGAAATCGCCGAAGATCTTCCTCGGCTTCTTCAATGACTGGCGTACCGGGCTGGAGGAGTATGGAAAGGCAAACGCTGTCGTTGCTCCGGTAAAGAAATGGCCGGGTGCCGTTACTTTCGGTTGGAATAGCTGGGGTGCTTTGCAGTTCAACCTGACTTACAAGAAAGCGCTTGAAGTGTCTGATTTCTTCAAGAACAATCTTCAGAACAACCATTTCGTGAATACTGACGGTAACGTAACGATCGGGCTCGACTCCGGCTGGAACAGCTTTTCCGACGAAGAGTTGAAAAGCTTTGTCGATCATTGTGCTGCCAACGGCCAGATAGCCGGTGTTTACTGGACTCCTTTCACCGATTGGGGTAAACGCCCTGATAATATCATCAAGGATGCTCCCGGTTACACCTATAAAGATGTTTATCTCTATGCCAACGGACAGCCGCAAGAACTGGACGGTGCTTATGCCATCGACCCGACTCACCCGGCTATCGAGGAAATGATGAAAAAGACATCCGATCTGTTCCACCGCAGTGGTTTCAAGTATGTCAAGATGGACTTTATGACGCACGGCGCGATGGAAGCCGACAAGTGGTATAACCCCGATATTCAGACAGGTATCCAGGCGTATAACTATGGTATGCAGCTGCTGGATAAGTATTTTGGCGATATGTACATCAATTTGTCTATCTCGCCTGTATTCCCGGCTCATTATGCACAGTCGCGCCGTATCGCCTGTGATGCCTGGAATAAGATCAAAGATACCGAATATACGTTGAATGCCCTTTCTTACGGATGGTGGCAGGATGAAGTGTATCAGTATAATGACGCCGACCATCTGGTGCTGCGCGAAGCTACCGAGGGTGAAAATCGTGCCCGCATTACTTCGGGTGCCATCACCGGATTGTATATTGTAGGGGATGATTTCAGTGCAGGAGGTAAATCCATCGACAAGGAACGTGCCATGAAGTTCCTGACCAATCCCGAAGTTAATGCCGTTGCGACAGGTGTTTCTTTTGCTCCGGTGGAAGGGAACGGCGAGCGCTCGGAGAACCAATTTGTTCTTCACAATGCCGATGGAACCACATATTTCGCTATCTTTAACTATGCGGATAAAGATATGAATGCCACGATTTCACTCGAAAGAATAGGGTTGAACCCGGCCACAGAGTATAAAGCTAAAGAACTTTGGAGCGGACAGGAGCAAAACGTAAAGGGATACATGCAGGTAGCAGTTCCTTCCGCAGATGTATTACTATATAAAATTATAAACAATTAAGGTGTACCTAAATTAATCAATTATGAAACAGATCAAGATTTTCAGTATTTTGATGATGCTTGTGTTATGTTGCGGCACGATGTTTGCCCAGAACGCCACGATCACAGGGATAATCACCGACGCTAATACGTCGGAGCCGCTCCTAGGAGCGAGCGTTGTTCTCAAGGGAACAACGCAAGGGACTGTATCCGATATGGATGGAAATTACTCTATCACGGCGACACCGGGTGCCACACTGGTGTTCAGCTATATCGGTTATGATACCAAAGAAATAAGAGTAGGAAACCAGAATGTGATCAACGTTGCACTTTCGGAAGATTCACAATCCATTGACGAAGTGATTGTTGTGGGTACTGTGATGAGAAAGAGTGATCTGACCGGTGCTGTGGGCAGTGTTAGCGGTGAAGTGTTAAAGGAAAAGCCTGTAACCGATATAAACCAGGCACTTCAAGGTCGTGTGGCTGGTGTGTTTATCAGTTCTGCAGCAAAACCGGGAGATAACTCATCTATTAAGATCAGGGGTATCAATACTATTAATGGGGCTACAGATCCTATTTATGTGGTCGACGGTTTGATCATGGACAATTATGGAGGTGGATTTAATGCAGTCAACCTGAATGACGTTTCTTCCATCGAAGTTTTGAAAGATGCTTCGGCTACAGCCTTGTATGGTTCACGCGCAGCCAATGGTGTCGTTTTGATCACAACCAAAAAAGGAAGCAAGGGAGAAGGTAAAGTTAGCTATGACGGATGGATTGGCGTTCGTTCTTATGCAAAAAGACCTGAAACAATGAATTCCAAACAGTTATTCGAACTTCGTAGAGATGCTGCAATGAATAGTTTTGCCGCTCGTCATCCTAATGCAACGGAAGCAGAGATTAATGCCAATCTGCAAAATCGTATCATGACACCTTATAACCCGCTTGGAGGAGGAGGATATGTATTCGGACAATACGAATTGGATGCCTACAACAATCCTAATTTCCAGGATTACGACTGGCTGGACGAAGTGACTCGTAATGCCATAGAACATAATCATTCATTGAGTTTTGCCGGTGGAAGTGATAAAGGTACTTATTTTATAAGCCTTGGCTTTGCCAATCAGGAAGGAATGGTGAAAAACCTGAGTAACAAGAATATTACCGGCCGTGTCAATGTCGATTACAATGTTAAATCCTGGTTGAAAGTCGGTACCAATACTTCGTTTATACGTACTGAATCGGAAATAGCAGAAAATGACGATGTTTTCGATAAAGCAAGAGGTGCGAACCCTATGTTACCAATTGATTATGATTTGCTTACATTGAATTATGGTGATCGTATTGACGAAAACTATTTTAACCCGCTGGGTACGATGCGTATCGACCACGATCGGATAAGAAACCGTTTTATCAGTTCTAACTTTTTGAATATTAATCCGATCAAGGGCTTGAACTTCCGTACGACTTTTTCACTGAACCATTTGGAAGAATCGACTTTCAGATATCAACCGAACGATATCCAGCAGGCTATCCGTTATTCCAATCATGGAGAAACGCAGCATAAGCGGGATAATGTAACTATGTGGCAGTGGGATAATACTATTTCGTATGATAATACTTTCGGTGGAGTTCACCGTATCAATGCTATGTTGGGTACTAGTGCTTCTAATAATTCCCGTAACTATACTAATGCAACCGGCCGTGGATTCGATTCTAACCTTTTGGGATACCATAACATCGGTGCATCTGAACAAACCGGAGACAGACGTATTGAATCGGATTTCTATTCTTCTTCATTGATGTCTTATTATTTGCGTGCCAACTATACGTATGACAATAAATATTATCTGACTGTAACGGCTCGTTACGACGGATCTTCCAAATTCGGCAAAGACTACAGGTGGGGTTTGTTCCCTTCTTTCTCCGGTGCATGGAATATTACTCAGGAAGATTTTATGCAGGATCAGACAATCTTCGACCAGTTAAAATTACGTCTGGGTTATGGTATCGTGGGTAATCAGGAAATCGATAATTATGCTTTCCTTACATTATATAAACCTAATGTCACTACCGGATCTACTACTTATGTTCCTGATTCTAAAAAAGGTACATCAGATATTACTTGGGAAGGACAGCGTCAGTTCAATCTCGGATTCGATATGGCATTTCTTAATAACCGGATTAAATTTTCGGCAGACTATTTCAATATTATCAACAGCGACTTGCTGCTGACACGAAATCTGGCAGAGACCTCCGGTTTTAAAACTGCAGTAATGAATATCGGTGAAATCAAGAACAGAGGGGTTGAGTTCACTGTGGATGTAAATGCTCTAAAAACGAAAGATTGGGAATGGAATATATCAGCCAATTTCTCAAGAGACCGTAACAAGGTGACCAAGTTGTATGGTGACGGAGTGGAATTCATTAAGAAATATAATGGGGATCATAACCTGGAAAAAGAGGGTAACCTGTTCCTGGGCCAGTCGCGTAACACTATTTATATCTGGAAAACCGGAGGTATTGCCCAGGTTGGTGATATGGATCGTCTGAATCAGATCAATTGGCAGGGGAAAAATGTAAGTCCTGGTGATCTATATCCGTTGGATGTTTCTGGTCCTGATGGTGTACCCGATGGAAAGATCGACGATGAATACGACCGCGTTGTTGTAGGTTCTCCCGATCCTAAATTTTACGGAGGATTCAGTACGGATCTTAGTTACAAAGGTCTTTCATTGAACCTTGTATTCAATTATTCTTACGGTGCAAAAAAATTAAGTCCTTTGTATGAAACATTGGTTGGAAGTACGGGTAGTTCGCTTGCATCGGTCGATCTGCTTGACCGTTGGACACCTGAAAATACGGGAGCTAAATTCCCCCGTCCGATGTATCAGGATGGTAACGATTCGGCTCCGTCGTATAACCCGTTTAGTGCCAGCCAGATGGATTTTTCTGTACAGAAAGCTTCTTACCTGCGCTTATCTACACTGACGCTGGCTTATACGCTTCCCGGAAAGATTGTCAATAGTCTGAAACTGGATAATCTGCGAGTGTACGGTACGGCATCGAATGTATTCTGTCTGACTCCGTATAAGGGGTATGATCCGGAAACGGGCGACTGGTATCCACCGACAAGAATGTTTGTTTTTGGTCTTAATGTATCATTCTAAGCTACCATTGATAAAAGAACTTATTTATAATGTTTAAAATGAAATTTATGAAAGCAATAACTATATTATCACTTTCGGCTTTGTGTTTGTTTGGGACAAGCTCTTGTCAGGATTTTTTGGATAAGACACCACAGAGCGCATTGACAGCGGACCAGATCTATACGGATTTGGACAGATTGGAGCCTACGGTTAACGGATTGTACACCAGTTTTCGTAACACGAAAGTCAACAGGGAAGGTTTTACTTTCTATATGATCGGTACGGACGAAGCTCAGCAAGGTATTAAAGAAGTGCTCACTTATTCGAGCCAGCCGGGCTTTGATTATTATAACGGACAGCTGAACAGCGCACTCGATAAGATTTCGGCTATGTGGCAAAGCAAATGGCCTATCATAAATACGGCGTCATTGTCTATTTGTGGTCTTACTATCCTGGAGGAGTCAGAAACAAATGACGAAAATCTGAAAAAAATCAAATTGCTGAAGGCAAATGCCTGTTTCATGCGTGCCATGTCTATGTTTGAACTGGCTATGCATTGGGGAGAGGTTCCTATCGTTGAAATTACATCTTTGGATCAAACAGATACGGATTATGCGAGAAGACCTTTGCCTGAAGTATGGAAACAAATCTTCGATGATTTCACATACGCTTCAGAAAACCTGAGCGAAGGTAGACAAACAGGCCCACGCGCTACCAAAGGATCGGCTATTGCCATGTTGGGTAAGGTTTGCATGTATGCACCTGAAGAAAGCGGTTATCGCGACTTCCAGAAGGCTATCGGTTATTTCGAGCAAATGAATAATGGGCTTTATTCTTTGGAACCGGATTACGGAACATTATTCGACGAATGGGGAACGTTGGAATTTAACTCTCCTGAATCGGTGTTTGAGATCGATTACGAACCGAATGATAACGGAAGAAGCGGCTGGCAATGGGATATGGGTTCTAAAACCTTAGGACAAGCCGGTTATAGTGAAGAATGTTATTTAGGCGGATGGGATGTGATTATGCCGACAGTATACCAGTATAGCATGAGAGAAGACGGTGGTGTATGGGAAGAAGGCGACTTGCGTAAAAATGTAAACTTGCGCTATGAATGGACTTATGATGGTATTACCTATACTGTTCCTACGGATGCTGCCGACGAGTTGGACCCGCATATTAAGAAATGGGAAGACAGACGTATCGACAGATTTGCACCTGAATATCCCAACGTTTTCAATAGAAGTTATTATCGCGTGGGTAAGAATTATCCGATGATCCGTTTTGCCGATGTTCTGCTTTGTTATGCCGAATGTTTGAATGAAGTAGGAAACACTGCTCAGGCGATAGATATTGTAAACAATCAAATCCGTAGACGTGCCTGGGGGGGGAATCTTCCGGCAGATAAGCAATGGAAAGGATTGTCGAAAGAACAGTTCCGGGTCGAAATTATGGATGAACGTATGCGGGAGCTTTGTTTTGAAGGATGGAGGCGTATGGACCTTATCAGGACAGGTAAATTTGTGGAGTTGATCAAACAACGTAACCGTTGGGCAAGAGAATCGAATACGATTCAGGAATACCACATGCGTTATCCTATCCCTGATTCCGAAATCAATAATAATCCGAGTTTAACAAAGGATGATCAGAATCCGGGTTATTAATTAAATTGCACAAGGCAATCTGAAATATAAACTGTAGTTGTGGAGTATGGGGGTAATATTGTTATATTCTATATTACCCCCTTTTATTTTCAAGTATTTAATAACGTATTGACATGAACATTCAAAGAAAGAATAACTATACTCGAATCATAATCTTTTTTCTATTGATTTTATCTTATACGGGAGTTAGCGGGGCTCCAGTAAAAACGGAGTTGAATTCCGGATGGCGTTTTAGACAGTGGAGGTTGAACAACTGGTATCCGGCTACGGTTCCCGGTGTGGTTCATACGGATCTTATTGCAAATAAGATTATTGAAGATCCTTTTTTCCGTCTTAACGAGCGAAGCGTGCAATGGGTTGATAAGGAAGATTGGATGTATGAAACATTTTTCGATCTGAACGATGAAATGTTTGATAAGAAAAACATCCGGTTGCACTTTATGGGATTGGACACTTACGTCAGTGTATATCTGAATGGCGAAAAGATATTGGAAGGCGACAATATGTTTCGTGAATGGAAAGTGGATATAAAAGATAAGGTAAAGCAGAAAGACAATAAGTTGGAGGTTCTGTTTCGTTCTCCTATAAAAGAAGATATACCTAAATGGGATGCGTTGCCTTATCAATACCCTACAGGACCGGATCAATCGCAACAAGGTGGTATCTTTAATAAAACGGTTAGTTCGTTTGCACGTAAGGCCGGATATCATTATGGCTGGGATTGGGGGCCGCGCCTGGTTACATCCGGCATTTGGCGTCCGGTTTATTTAGAGGCATGGAATGAGGCCAAGCTGGAAGATGTTTTTATCCAGCAAAAAGAGGTGAATAAACAAAAGGCTTCAATTACAGTTCACGTTGATATTTTGTCTGATAAGGATATCTCCGGTGCGCAAATCATTGTAAAAGACAAAAAATCAGGAAAGACTTATGCTACATATACGGCAGATTTAAAGAAGGGTACAAACGTTGCAACAACTGATTTTGTAATCAATAATCCTCAATTGTGGTGGACAAACGGATTAGGAGAACCTCACCTGTATGAATTTCAGACAGATATCGTTTTAGGTTCTCAGGTGATTGATTCCAATATTTCCAGAACAGGCATACGGTCGGTAAAAGTGATTAATAAACCGGATCAGTATGGTACGACATTCTATTTTGAATTAAATGGAGTTCCGGTATTTATGAAGGGAGCGAATTACATCCCTGGTGATAACTTCTTACCTCGTGTTACCAAGCAAAAATATGAAAAGACGATCCTCGATGCCGTGAATACCAATATGAATATGCTCAGGGTTTGGGGTGGAGGAACGTATGAGAACGATATATTTTATGATCTTTGTGATCAACACGGTATTTTGGTCTGGCAGGATTTTATGTTTGCCTGTGGCATGTATCCTTCTGAAGGAGACTATCTTGAAAGTGTTCGCTATGAGGCGATAGATAATATAAAACGTTTGAGGAACCATCCTTCAATTGCTCTTTGGTGCGGGAATAACGAATCGTACGATGGTTGGTTCGGTTGGGGCCGTAAAGAAGACTATACCAAACAAAATCCGGAATACGCGCGTGTTATGTGGAAACAGTACGCTGATCTTTTCCATAAACTGTTGCCGGATATGGTGGAACAGTATGCTCCGGGTGCATTTTATTGGCCTTCTTCCCCCTATGGTCTTCCGGGGCAAGGATGTGATGATAAAAATGGAGACCGGCATTATTGGGAAGTATGGCATGGCAGGAAACCTATTACTCAATATAACAATGAGCGAAGTCGATTCTTTAGTGAATACGGATTTCAATCCTTCCCTGAGTTTGAGTCGGTTAAGATATATGCGCCGGAATCCGGAGACTGGGCGATTACATCTGAGGTTATGATGGAACATCAACGAGCCGGATCTTATGCGAACAATTTGATAGAAGAATATCTTTTGAATGAATACAGAAAACCTAAAGATTTTGAATCTTTCCTTTATATGAATCAGGTCTTACAGGGTGATGCCGTTAAGATTGCGATGGAGGCTCATCGGAGGGATATGCCTTATTGCATGGGTACTTTGTTTTGGCAACATAATGATTGTTGGCCTGTGGCTTCATGGTCTAGCCGTGATTATTATGGTCGTTGGAAAGCCCAACATTATTTTGCCCGTGATGCTTATAGGGATATATTGATTTCTCCTATAGAAAAAGATAACAGGTTATCAGTATATGTAGTGTCCGACAGATTAACAGCCACCAAAGGGGAACTTACTTTGACAGCATTGACATTGGATGGTACGGTTATTGATAAAGTACAGAAGACAGTGACAATTGCAGCCAATACAAGTAAAAATGTTTTGTCGATGAATGTCGGTCACTTGATACAAGATCGCTCAAAGAACGAAGTGGTAATACATGCACGTTTGGTGGATAAAACAGGAAAGATATATACCAATAATTACTTTTTGTTACAGCAAAAAGAGATAAATTATCCCCGAGCCATGATCTCAAAGCAAATTAAATCAGTGGATGGAGGATATGAGGTTCTTCTCACTTCTGACAAATTTGCGCGTGCGGTATTTATGTCTTTAAATGGGATCGATAATTTCTTCGAAAATAATTACTTTGATATACTTCCGGGAGAAACCGTTGCAGTCAAAGTAAAATCGACACTTTCGGTATCGGACTTTGAGAAGCAGTTGAAAATTATCTCGCTAAGTGATGCATACTGATAACTGACAAATCGTATATATACAATCAGATCTGCTAAAATCGGACGGGAAAACTGTTAATTTTAGCAGATTTTGATTGTAATGTATATAGTTTTGTGTTCAGTAACAAAATTTGGCACGGATAAGTGTCTTGCTTAACGTTTATTAGTCTGAAAAGACTTGACAAAAGCCCTCTACAGCCGTATCTTTGTACTGTGGTTTTTTCATAATAGTATTAGATTTAAGGTTAACAAAGTTTGGTTAGGGCTTGTCGTGAGACAGGCTTTAATTGTTTATAGGGGTTTGCTTTGCTGCAAGCCTTTTTATATCAAACTAACAGATAATAAAAAGGGAATATCCAAAACAGATATTCCCTTTTTTAATTATATAAAAACCGGCTAAATAGTAGTACCAGCCGCTTCTACAGTTCGTTCAACCACTTCTATTTCAAAAACCAAAGTGGAGTAAGCAGGAATAATTTCGCTAGATCCGGGAGCTTGATAGTCTGCTGTACCATAAGCAAGTTGCTGGGGAATCCAGACTTCCCATTTTTCGCCTACTGTCATATTTTGTAAGGCAATAGTCCATCCAGCTATAGGGTTGGAAATTTGATTGTAAACAGCTGAGGCTGCACTGACTGCAAATAGGGCAGGATTTCCGTCTTCGAATTCCCTCTTGTCGAAATATTCATCATCTTTGCCAGTGGCATACCATCCCTTATAATAAACAGTAACACGGCTATTGTAGTAGATTGGAATTGCCGGTTTTTTCCCTTCCTGAAGCTTTTTGGCATAGACGAAATAATCACCTGCCCCGGCTATTTTCATTTGTATATAATCCGGATCATTGGCTTTCGCCTGGAAAGCCTTTTCATTTTCCAATTTATATGCTTCAACAGCTATATCATCACTATTATCATCGTCATCCTTACAGGAAGTAAAGACGGCGGATATACAAAAAATCATCAACGCGATTTGCAGGTACTTCTTCATGTACTTATTCAATTATCTTTTTTAATAATGTCTTCATATTTACCTTTTCGGAGATAATGTCGTGCAACTTGTCGATGCTGACACGTTCCTGTTCCATCGTATCACGGAAACGGATCGTTACGCAATTATCCTTCAAAGTGTCATGGTCAACTGTAATACAGTACGGGGTTCCGATAGCATCCTGGCGACGGTAACGTTTACCGATAGAATCCTTTTCATCATACTGGCAACGGAAGTCGAACTTCAGCATGTTGATAATTTCTTCTGCCTTTTCAGGAAGACCGTCTTTCTTTACCAATGGCAATACCGCCAGTTTGATAGGAGCCAGGGCAGCCGGCAGTCTCAATACAACACGGGTTTCACCGTTTTCAAGCGTTTCCTCGCAGTATGAACCTGCCATAACGCTCAGGAATACACGGTCTACACCGATAGATGTCTCGATCACATACGGAGTATAGCTCTTATTCAGTTCCGGATCGAAATATTGCATTTTCTTGCCGGAGAATTTCTCGTGCTGGCTCAGGTCGAAGTCTGTACGGCTGTGGATACCTTCCACTTCCTTGAAGCCGAACGGCATTTCGAACTCGATATCTGTAGCGGCATTAGCATAGTGCGCCAGTTTTTCGTGATCGTGGTAACGATACTTCTGATCACCCAGTCCCATCGCTTTGTGCCAGTTCAGACGAGTCTTTTTCCACATCTTGAACCATTCCATTTCTTCGCCCGGACGAACAAAGAACTGCATTTCCATCTGTTCGAACTCACGCATGCGGAAGATGAACTGACGGGCAACGATCTCGTTACGGAATGCTTTACCGATCTGTGCGATACCGAAAGGAATCTTCATACGGCCTGTCTTCTGCACGTTGAGGAAGTTCACGAAAATACCTTGTGCCGTTTCGGGACGCAGGTATATTTTAGAAGCTCCTTCGGCAGTAGAACCCATTTCTGTAGAGAACATCAGGTTGAACTGGCGTACTTCTGTCCAGTTGCGTGTTCCTGAGATCGGACAGGCTATTTCGCAGTCGATAATGATCTGGCGGATATCTTCGAAGTTGGAATCGTTCAGTGCTTTTGCAAAACGGGTATGTATCTCGTCACGTTTAGCCTGGTGTTCCAATACGCGGCCGTTCGTGGCGCGGAATTGTGTTTCGTCGAAAGCTTCGCCGAATTTCTTAGCAGCTTTGTCCACCTCTTTCTGTATCTTGTCATCGATCTTAGCCAGATAATCTTCAATCAGGACGTCTGCACGATAACGTTTCTTTGAATCCTTGTTGTCGATCAACGGATCGTTGAATGCATCGACGTGGCCGGATGCTTTCCAGATAGTCGGGTGCATAAAGATGGCGGAGTCGAGACCTACTACATTTTCATGGAGTAATGTCATACTGTCCCACCAGTATTTTTTTATATTGTTTTTCAGCTCAACGCCATACTGTCCGTAATCATACACTGCGCCTAAACCATCATATATTTCTGAAGAGGGAAATACAAATCCGTATTCTTTACAGTGTGAAACCAGTTTCTTGAAAACATCTTCTTGTGCCATAACTATAATTTGCCAATTTGTTTAATATGCCAATGTGCCCTGCACATTATTATCAACCTGCAAAGTAAATGATTTTTTCTGTAAGTTACAGCATTTTACGCGCCTTATTCGTTAATACATATAAAGAAGTGTGACCACTACAACCACTCTTCACCATCAAAAATTATGTTGAATATTTGGTCCCGGGTTTATTCTTTAGTCTCTCAAAAGGTTATTATAAGAAAGTCTTTGATATAAAATAAATATGTTGATTCATTGTAGGATATTTATGGATTTGCTTATTTTTGTGATAACGGATCAACTAGGGTATTACAATATAAAACTAAATATTATGAATGACAATTCCAAGAGAGTAGTAATTCTTCTGGCTCACCCCAATTTAAACGAATCGCAGGCAAACAAAGCTCTGGCTGATTCAGTTAAAGATATTGACGGTGTAATGGTATATGATTTATATGAATATCAGAATCAATCTTTCGATGTGAATATCTGGAGTAAGATTATTTCTGATGCTTCAATGGTTATTTTCCAGTTCCCGTTTCATTGGATGTCAGCTCCTTCCTTGTTAAAACGATGGCTTGATGAGGTATTTACATCGCTTGCCAAGACCCCCGCCGTGGCCGGTAAGCCTTTGCAAGTCGTTACGACTACCGGATCGGAATATGCGGCCTACCGGAGTGGCGGACGCAACTGTTTCACTATGGATGAATTGCTGCGTCCTTATCAGGGCTGTGCTATCCATGCCGGAATGGTTTGGCAAACGCCTTTGGTTGTCTATGGCATGGGGACAAGTGACGCATCCAAGAACATTGCTGCTAAAGCGGAAGTTTGTAAGCAGAAGGTGCCAGACATCCTCTCTGATCATGGAACCAATAGTACTTGGTAATTCTTCTCCGATATACTTTCATTCTGTTTTTGAATAAAATAGAGAAGTTTATTAGCTGATTCCTTTTGAATCAACAAAAAATATCTATTTTTGCATAGTTGATGTTTTTAATGTTTGCGCAAACAGACTTAATTTATCTAATATAAAATACCATGAGATCAGAAGACATTTCACGCCGCTCGTTTCTGAAGCGGGCATTAGCACTTTCTGCAGCTACGGCGATCCCGTCGTTTTGGATTCCTTCAAAGGCGAATGCTTTTCCAGGTGTACCTTTCGTTAGTCCTAACGAAAAAGTTAATATTGCATTTATCGGCATCGGAAACCGGGGTGGCGAGATTGCCAAAGAGTTATATAAGACAGGCTTATGTAATGTAGTGGCTCTTTGTGATGTGGATATGGGGGCCAAGCATACGCAGGAACTTATATCTATGTTCCCGAAAGCCCAGCGTTTTCAGGATTTTCGCCAGATGTTTGATAAGATGGCGGACAAGATCGATGCAGTTTCGGTAGGAACTCCCGATCACTCGCATTTCCCTATTACAATTGAAGCGATGGCTCATGGTAAACATGTCTATGTGGAAAAACCGATGGCTCGTACCTTCAATGAAGTGGAACTGATGATGAGGGGCGAAAAGAAATACGGAGTAGTCACTCAAATGGGTAACCAGGGACATTCTGAAGCGAATTATTACCAGTTCAAAGCCTGGAAAGAAGCCGGACTTATAAAAGATGTAACAGCCATAACAGCGCATATGAACTCTCCCCGCCGCTGGCACGGATGGAATCCGAATATCAAACATATGCCGATGGGTGAGCCTATTCCTGAGACAATGGACTGGGATACCTGGCTGGGTGTAGTGCAGCATCATGATTATAACCATGATTACCATATGGGACAATGGCGTTGCTGGTATGACTTCGGTATGGGTGCGCTGGGTGACTGGGGGGCACATATCCTGGATACGGCACACGAATTCCTGGATTTAGGTTTGCCTTCGGAAGTTAATCCGTTATACCTGAAAGATCATAATCCATTTTTCTACCCGATGTCGTCTACCATCTTGTTTAAATTCCCCGAAAGGAATAATATGCCGGCTGTAGATGTCACCTGGTATGATGGCTTGGATAATATTCCGGCTGTTCCCGAGAACTTCGGTTCATCGGATGTCGATCCAAATATTCCGACTGTTGCAGGCGGTAAACTGCAATTGATGAAACTGAATCCGGGTAAAGAGATATATTCGAAGACGCTTACCTTTAAAGGGGGGTCTCATGGCAGTACATTGTCTGTTATTCCTGATCAGGTAGCCAAGGATATGAATCCGAAGTTGCCTGAATACGAAAAGAGCACATCTAATCATTATGCAAACTTTCTGCTGGCTTGCCAGGGAAAAGAAAAGACCCGCTCTCCGTTCTCTATTGCCGGCCCGTTAAGTCAGGTGTTCTGTATGGGTGTATTGGCACAGCGCCTGAACCGTAAACTAGTTTTCGATCGCAATACAAAAGAGATTGTGAACGATGATTTTGCTAACCAGATGTTGGTTGGTGAGCCGCCACGTAAAGGTTGGGAAGAATATTATAATGTATAACAGAAAATCGATGATATAGTAAAAGAGCACTACATATTATATGTAGTGCTTTTTTTAGTTACATCGGCAGAAACGATTGGCACCACAAGTACAGGTCGGGCCTCCGTCACCGTTAAGTATTTCATCATTATAAAAGTCATACATCTTTGTTTTGATCTGTATGCATATCCGGCGGAATTCACTTTCGATAAATTCAGGTGTTCCTGTTGCACGTGAAGGATCATAGAAGCCGATATGTAACCGATGGCGGACTTTTCCTCTGAATACGGGGCAATTCTCGTTTGCGTCTCCGCATACTGTAATTACATAATCCCAGGGTTCATCCAGATAGCGCTCGACCGATTCCGGCGTATGGCTGCTGATATCTATTCCGGAATTTTTCATTGTCTTAATGGCGAGCGGGTTTACTTCCCCTGCAGGATCCGTTCCGGCTGAATGAACGATCAGATTCTTATCGAAAGATTGTAACCAGCCCTGTGCCATCTGGCTACGGCAACTGTTGCCGGTACATAGGATTAATATTTTCATTTTTCGTGTATTCTGTAATTAGCAGGTAAAGATAACTTAAATATGTTGATAATTATCGGCAAGCCTGCTTGCAATTATCAACAAACTTACTCATAATTGTCAACAAGCCTGCGCATAATTATCAGCAACAAAATAGATTGATAGCTGCCAGCAATATTCTTGCAATTATCAGTGATAACATCAGAAGACCCTAAACAGATCCAAATAATCCGGTAGTTCATATAAAAGCAATAATAATCCATCAAATAGGCAACTATTTGCTATTTTCCAATAATGATGGTTGTTTTTATTTTGTAATTTGTTAGTAACAGACTCTAATTCTAATAATTGAAATGAAGCATTTACTCTTACTTCTATTCTTGTTTTTATCGTCTTCCGGCCTGTCTGCCGGAAATAAAGTCTTATTCGAAATAGGACAGCAGGATAACTCAGCGGCTGAGTTTGCATTATATCCTGATAACTATAATAGCTTTCTGGCTAACTTCGGAGGGGAGAAATCTTTTTATGTCGGTTATTCGACTGCCGATAAGCATTGGCCTTATGTTTTACCGGGGCCGTTGGATAACTGGGCCGGTGGTGGGTATTGGGCCGGATTCCATCCGCGTCATTTCCCTTCTGTGTTTTTTAATCTTGATAAGACATCTGCAGAGGGAGAATGTTATCTGACCTTTTTCTTTACCGGAGCACATAACAGTAATCCTATTAAGATACGGGTGGAGATAAACGGTAACCGGTTTGAGGAGGATTTGAATGGAGAAAACTCTGGAGAGTTACTTACGAATAAGGAAGACGGAAAGGCTAAAGAAATAAAAATACAGTTCCCCGCCTCGTGGCTTACCACAGGGATGAATAAAATCCAGTTGGGAACAATCAAAGGAACCTGGGCAATATTCGATTGTATCCGCTTGGAGACTCCGGCCAACATGCAATTGGGAAAAGCTTCTTCTTCCCTGATACGTTCTGTCGAAGCAGCTCCGTTTGAATACCAAAAAGAAAACGGAGAACGTATGCAACCGGTTTTGGTGGATATGAACCAGTTTGACTGTTCCCGGGAATTAATATTCCGGGTAGAAGGATGTCAGCCTGTTTCGCGTACAATCGAAGTAGGGGAGAGCATTCAGGAAATATTAATGCCTGCTGCAAAAACAACAGGTAAACAGGAAACTTTAAAGTTCACAATACAGGATGGAAAGGAGATTGTTTATAAAGGCGAAATTACCCGTAGCCGGCAACCTCTTCATTCCTATTCGGATGATGTCGATTTGCTGATGGGAACTGGTAATTCACGCTGGATGTTCAAGCCGGGACCTAGCCTTCCGCTGAGTATGGTGCAGATTGCTCCCGACAACCAGGACGAGATATGGAAAGCCGGATATGAATATACGATCGAAAATATCATGGGATTCAATCATTTCAGCGACTGGACGATGACCGGTTTCCTGATGCAGCCAACCTGTGGGGAGTTGCAAGTAAATCCCGGCAGGGAAGATTTTCCCGACGAAGGCTATCGTTCTCGTATTGATAAGGCTTCCGAAAAGGCCGAAATAGGCAGATATTCCGTCTATATGACCGATACAAAAATCAAGGCGGAGATTACGTCAACACGTCGCGCCGCCTTACAACGCTATATTTTTCCGGCAAGGGAAGATGCCCGTATCCTGATCGATATGTTTACTCCCAACGAGTATCCGCATAATCTGGTGAACGCACATATAACTAAAGTCAATGATACTGAAATAGAGGGATATGCAACCTATTACAATGCCTTTACCGGTTATACGTTGGAGCAATCTTATACATTATATTTTGTCCTTCAGTTCAGTAAGCCTTTCGAGTCGATGGGGGGCTGGGTCAATGAAGGCGTTAAACCTGTGACGGGTTATATACCGGGATGGAACAGAAATCATGAATTTGATACACCTGCAGAGATCAGTCAGAATATTGACGAGATAGAAGGGAAGGGTGATGTCGGAATCTTCCTGAGCTATAAGACTGCAGAGGGGGAAGAGGTTCTTGTCCGTTCCGGTGTCTCTCTGGTAGACATGGCAGGAGCAAGAAATAATTTGAAACAGGAACTGGCTGACCCATTCGGATGGGATTTTGAGAAAGTAGTGAATAACGCCCGTTCCGTCTGGGATGAGTATTTGGGAAGGATCGATATTGAAACGGACGATTACCTGCAAAAGAAGAAATTCTATACGAATCTTTATCGTGCGCTGGCTGCCAAAGCAACCTGGAGCGACGTGGACGGTCGTTTTGTGGATGAGAATGAGAGAATCAGACAGTTGGAGAAACCAGGCGATTGTATTGTCAGCGGTGAATACTGGAATACGTTTTGGAATAACCAACAGTTGTTTAACCTGATTACTCCCGAAATATCGAGTCTATGGGCTCGTTCGGCTATCCAGTTGTATCAGAACAGCGGATGGTTCAATACAGACCCTGCCGGAATCGAGCATACGGGAGTTATGGTGGCTATGCATCCGATTTCCCAGATTCTGGGGGCCTGGCAGAGTGGTATACGTGACTTTGATATGCATGTGGCTTACGACGGCTTGAAGAAGATGATGCTGACACCACCCCAAAAGTATGAGGGAGGAGGCACTGTCGGCGTTGAGAATCTGGTGCCTTATATGGAGTATGGATATATTCCGGCAGGGAAAGGTACTGTTTCCAATACGATGGAATATGCTTACGACGACTGGTGTCTGGGGCAAATGGCTCACCTGCTGGGAAAAGAAGACGATTTTCATTTCTTTGACAAACGGTCTGACAACTGGTATAACTTGTTTGACGCTGAATCCGGTTTCATCCGTCCTAAAGATGAGCACGGGAAATGGATAGAACCTTTCGACCCTTATCATACACCCGGATTTACGGAAGGGAATGCATTTAACTATTCCTGGTTTGTTCCTCATAATCCTGAAAAATTGATTCGTATGGTTGGCAAGGAACGTTTTGTCGATCGGTTAGACAAGGCGATGGAGCAATCCGCCCATGCTAACTTTAATGCGGCGGGAGATAATTTCTCCGCTTTCCCGATCAATCATGGAAATGAAACTTCTATGGAAGTGGCCTATCTTTTTAACTGGGCGGGTACTCCCCATTTAACACAGAAATGGATACGGGCGATACAGGAACAGTACTACGGAACTACTCCTTATGATGCTTATCCGGGAGACGAGGATCTGGGACAAATGAGCAGCTGGTTTGTGATGAGTGCTATCGGCCTGTTCCAGATGGAGGGTGGTTGTTCGGAGAAACCGTTCTATGAGTTAGCTTCTCCCCGTTACCCCAAAATAACAATCCGCCTGGATGGAAAGTATAACCGGGGCGAGACTTTTGTGATAGAAGCTCCCAACGCCTCCAAGGAAAATAAATACATTCAATCGGTTACCTTAAACGGAAAACCGATCAATGGCTTTAAAATATCACAGGAGGAAGTGCTGAAAGGAGGAAAGATTATTATTGAAATGGGCAAGGATGCGAAGGTCTTGCATCCTTAGCACTATAGTAATAAGTAGATTGGCACAGTAGTATTAAGCAAATCAGCACAGTAGTGTTGGCTGTCTTAACACTACTGTGTTCCTTTACCGGTATAAGCAAGCTATCGATGCGGAATCACTATCCCGGAATAATCTTATACCCCGCTGCTGTCAGCGTATATTGTATCTGGTCGATGTGATCCTGGTTGCGGGTTTCCATTTCCAGGCGGAGATAGCAACCGTTGATGTCGGCTGTATGGCTGACCCGTTCATGGTGTACGGAGACAACATTAGCTCCTGTACCGGCAATGATCTCGGATACATGCTGTAACTGTCCCGGCTTATCGACCAGTTCGATCGTCATGGTATAAGAACGGCCGGATTTCTGCAAACCACGTCCGATTACCCGGGAAAGGATATTCACGTCGATATTTCCGCCGGAAATCAAACAGATTACTTTTTTCCCTTTGATGGGTACTTTATTAAACATGGCGGCGGCCACGGCTACGGCACCCGCCCCTTCGGCGATTAATTTATGTTGCTCGATCAACGCGAGGATAGCGGTGGAAATCTCATCGTCTGTCACGGATACGATCTCGTCCACATATTGCTGGCAAAGATCGAAAGTATGTATTCCCGGTTCTTTTACGGCGATACCGT
>OGEI01000383.1_pt1 | contig 29621 bp, 24 predicted proteins | sample 1570631 | NCBI WGS metagenome assembly OGEI01 (sample SAMEA2582139, study PRJEB24529) | metagenome | biome: Human gut stool | place: China | collected 2011
GTATCGAATATATGTATAATAAAAGTTAAAACGATCAAAATAGTTGCTGAAAATATCAATACAACGGGCGTAAACCTCTCAAATATGGGTAAAACTATCATTTTATCCTGAGGTATATGGATGCTGTTTTTTGCTGTCAGATAGGAGGTGTGATATAAAATTACCCATTTTTGATAGAAATACACCTGTCGATAGGTGGCGTTTCTGTCAAAAAGAAGAAGTTGGCCTGTAATTTTTGCTTGGAAAAATAACAGGTGACAATAAACGATAAATCATAAAATTGAAACCTTTATATCGAAATTTGCCTGAAGAAAATTTGATTATCATATCTTTTTTACGAAAAAATAAAGGGTGTGGTACTCGGAAAACGAAATTTTATTGTGATATTTGTACATTATATATAGCAATTAATAGAAAGTGGAGTTGTTGAGGAGATCCGGATCGGTAGATAGAGATAATCTAAGAACTAAAATATATTTGTCAGTTATGAATAATAGAGCTTTGTCCAGGAAATTATCCGTGTTTCTTGTTTGCTTTGCTTTTTGCGGTCAGCAGGCGTTTGCCGCAGAAGGGGCTGTAGGAACTTTGGATATTGTTGTACTTGCGGTAGTTCTTCTTTTAGCCATATTCTTTATCTCGGCATGTTTTTACTTGCGGAAGATGTACACAGGCTTTACGGGAGAATCGAAAGAGGTCAAAAAAGAAAAGGATTTGTTACTTCAACAGCGGGATGAAGCTGTGAAAAAGTGCAAGGAGTTAGAAACAGAAAATGCGGATCTGGAAGAAAAGAAACATTTCATCGAAGAAAAAGCCACGGAATTGGAGTCCCGGGAGAGTGAACTGGCTACCGTAAATGAAGAACTTTCCCAAAAACTTATCGCGCAGGAAACAATGATCTCCACCCTGAACAGTAATAAAAAAGACCTGGAACAAATGCTTGTTGCCAAGATAAAGGAGAGTGATTCCCTTCAACGGGAAGTGGCCGACAGGCTTTCCGAGGCGGAACAACGGTTAAAAGATGCTGAAAGCATTCATGATAATTTCTTTATAGAAACGATCCACGAGATGCGTACCCCTCTTTCGTTAGTGTTGGGATCGCTGGCTCTGGTGGTGCAAAATAAGGATGAGAGCCAGGAAATGTCTACCCAATTACTTTCAGCCTATCGTAATACACTTGCCCTGCAAGACCTTGCCGACCAGCTGATCGGAACCAGGCGGGCAAACGATGTGGCCAATTATCTGCGTATCGCCCGTTACGATCTGGTGGATATATCCCGCCAGATATGCGATTTGTTTGTAGACTGGGTGGCAATGAACAATGTCGACTTCCAGATCAATACCCAGACATCTGTTTTGTGGATCTGGCTCGACCGTCGTAAAATGGAGTATGCTTTGCGTACATTATTGTCTAATGCATTTAAAAATACATTCTCGTACGGTAAAGTGTCTTTGAATCTTTCTGTGGTGCAGAAAGACGGTAAAGCTTATTGCTCTTTGTCGGTGGAGGATGAAGGGTTGGATGAAAATGAAAGTACACGCCGCGGACTGAAACAAGTTTCCGACATGATAGACGATATCGGCGGATTTTTCAGTAGCGATGCCGACAATACGCGAACCATCTATACCTTATTAATACCGTTGGGTAAACAGCACCTGCTGGATCGTCGTGTAGAATTCGTAGAACCGGAAGCCGACCTGGTGAAACTGAATGATCGCCAGAAAGAAGAAATTGCCGAGTTTATCCAGATCATTCCCCAGAAGAAAGCAATGGGTAAAAAGATCCTGGTTATCGATGATAGTGATCAGATCCGTTGGTTCCTGAAGCATGTCTTTACCAAAGAATATGAAATACTGGAGGCGCGTAATGGCGAAGAGGGAGTACAGATAGCCTTTGCTACATCGCCGGATTTGATACTCTGTGATGTCATGATGCCGATAATGGATGGTTTTGAAACTTGTAAGAAGTTGAAGGGTGATCCGCGTACCTCCCAGACCCCGGTGGTTATGCTGACGGCTAAGGTAGAGAGTGAAGATGTCATTACCGGAATTGAAGCCGGGGCTGACGATTATATCACAAAGCCTTTCGACGTAGAAATACTTCGCAGTAAGCTGAATAGCCTGGTAAAGCGTCGTGATCAATTGAAGCAATATTTCACCAATACCCTGGCGGGAACTTCAAATACAGATAAGGATGCAAATGAACCGGCAATACCGAGCAACCCATTTATGGACCTGGTCGTTAAAAATATCGAGATGCACCTCGACGATTCCACCTTTGAGGCAAAGGTGCTCGCAGACTCATTGAACATGAGTCTGCCGACATTGTATCGTAAAATCAAGCAATTCTCTGACTGTAGTATCCTGGAATTGACCCGTACGATCCGCCTGAAAAAGGCAGCCGAGTTGATCCGGACACAACAATATTCGGTGCAGGAAGTATCAGAAATGGTTGGATTTAATGATACGGCCACGTTCCGTAAACGTTTTACAGAGCAGTATGGAACAACGCCTTCCCAATACGGACAGCCCTAAAGATTGTGACAAAACGATCCGTAAATCGATAAAATAATAACACTATGTTGAAAATAAGCCTGTCCTCGTGACGGGCTTATTTGTTTTATTAGGCTTCTGTAAATTCTCTTGATACAATTATTAACAATTGAAGTATCGTTTGGTACTTCATAATCTCGTTTTAAACGAATTTCAACTTCGTTTAAAACGAAAAAAAATTCCTTTTAAATGAAGATGTGATTTGTTTAAGGCTGAAAATATGTTAAATTGGGTTTGCTGAAGATCTAAATAGTGCTTTTTTGAGCCATTATTATATGCTGAATAGCATATTTCTTTTCTGGAATGCTTTTCTTGGGTGGTGTGTTTTAAATGTCATAGGGAAAAGAAATCGCTTTGTTATCAGGCATAGATATAGGATTTCACAAAGAAAAAACATGAAAATGAAAACAACGTAAGATTTTGTCTGGCAATATGATAACATCCTGCTTTATTACAGCCTCATAAAAACAAACATACTTGACTAGCGATCCATATAGCTTCTGCAGTTATGGGTAAAAATAACATTTTGCTAATTGTAAAATCAATGCTATAAGATATTTTCACCCATCTTTTGAGAGCAACGCACATGTTCTTAAAAATCTATTTTTTGCCTTAAAAAAAGATTTAGAGTTTTACCTATTATTATTGAGACTGATACCTATCCGCGGTTTTTCAGGGCGGCTATACCTTTGCATTGTCATCAGGAAACAAATTATCGTATAGGGTAAAAGTGATAATTCTCCCGAGGCTAAAACTAGTATTTATTAAACGTATTATATAACTTCTAAATTTTAAGAATATGAAACTAAGAAATTTATTATTCGGTACAATGATCGCATGTGCGTTCGTTGCTTGTTCAAATGATGACGATCCTATTGACAATGGGGGAGGAAGCAGTAACCCGGAAGGTAAAACGTTGTTGCAGGTAAAACCTAATGCTATCACTACAAAGGCTACAGCAGCAGGTAAAGATTTTTGGGTTTATGTAATTGATGCTAATGGTAATATTGTTGGCGAAGGTAAGGCTAATGAACCATTTGAGTTAACGGATTCCAGAGCAGAAGGGAATGTGGAGATTATTGTATTGAAGAATATGCCTTCTTCTATGGGAACTCCACAGAAGAAGTCTGATCTTTTTAAAGAAATAGCATTTTCTAACGCTGAAGAAAGTGATGCAACAAATTCACAAAATACAGCAGTATATAAAGTAACCATTATGCGTGGGGCTATTAATAAGCTAGGATATGATAATGTTGCAACTCCAGGTGTAAATTATTTGGACGGCAGTAATGAGCCCATTCCTGCTTTTCGTAATGTTGCAATGATTAACTTGCAAACTATTTTAATTGACAATAATTTTATTCAAGGGGGAAAAGTGAAATATACAAATCCTCAGTTGGAAATAAAGGAAGCTTTTATTCTAAATGCAAGAAACGCCTCAAATATGGCAAGCCAAGCAGTTTTAACCCGTTGGGCAACAACAGAAAATGCAAATGGAGTATATTGTAATGGGATTGGCTATGACGATTACTCCAAATGGGTTGATGAAGCTGAAGCAGAAAATCAAAAAATGTATATAGATAAAATTACTAAAGATAATTATAAAACTCTTGTTGCTGAGAATTGGAGTACAAGTAATATATGTTTTAACGGTTATCGTAGAGGGCTATATAATCTAATAGAGGAAAAGTTGGTTAATCCAATTATAAATATGACTGATGTTCCGACTTCAAATCACTGGAATCCTGAGCATTCAGCTACATTTTGGACATATGAAAATACTAATACAGAAAATCCTACATTGTTGGTTGTAAAAGGAGATTTTAGTTATGATCAGGCAGCAGGAACAGTTGATAATCCAGATGCAGTAAAGCGAGTTACTATGGAAAATAGATACTATACAATCAAAGTTGGTGAAAATATTTCTACTGGAAGTGGCCTTAATCTTCTTGATTTTGGAATTACTTCAGTTAGTGATATAGTCGGAATACGTAGAAATATAGCATATCAAGTTGAATTGACAGTGAAAGGGCCGGGATCGAAGAATCCTCTTTTCCCTGGTGAAGATGAAAAAACTTATATGGACGCTAATGTTGTATTGGTTGGATATGGAAATGTAGAACAAAAACCATCAATCGACTAATATATTATTAATAAGGATAATATATAGCCCTCGTTTTAACGAGGGCTTTTTTTTACATGGTTTACTATTATTCGTTATTTATGTAATAAAACCAGTGTAATCCTCTCATTTTTCCTATTGATACATTTGTCTATTAATAAAGATAGCCACACCTATACCCCTTGTTTTCCATATAATATACCTTTGTAACACCTAAGGGTAAAATAAATATTTAAATACATATGAAACCAATTAGTTATATCTTATCATTAGCTTCAGTCTGCATTTTGTTTGCCTGTGGAAGCGAAGATACTCCGGATAATGTTTTACCTCCTGTTATTGAGCCGGATGCAACATTGTCTTTGTTGGTCAATACTGGAGAGAAAGCTCAATTAAAAGCTATGACAAAGGCCGGTGATACTGATTTGTCAGTAGATGACAACAAGATTCTCAGATTAACAGTCGCTGTATTTAATGCGGGTGCTTACGATGGGCATGATATGGGAGCATTGGAGACAATTAAAACAGAAACGGCAGTTTCTGGCCAGTCTATTAGTCAGGTTGAAAATGTGGAAGTAAAATCAGGGCCGGTAAAAGTCCTGATATTAGCAAATGCCCCGGAAAGTTTATTAAAGGAATTCAAGACTGTTACTGAGGGAAAAGGAGATTTTTCTACAATTAAAGATTTCCTAGGAGAAAAAGCCAAAACAACAGGCTTGGAAAATGAAATTAATGTTACGGCAAGTAGTGAGTTGTATGATATAACCGCTCAACGTGGAATGGTGAATTGTATGGGTTATACACAAGAAGAAGTTTCCGGTAAAAATGGCGTATCTGTTTCTCCATCTGCACTAGGTGGAAGTGCAGTACCGCTATACCGTAATGTATCCCGTGTCCTTTTAAATAAAATCATATTTGAGCCGAAAAGTGAATATATTGACGCTTCTCTGGCTATAGAAGGAATCTATGTTGCAAATGCAAAATCGCAATCATATCTCGCATCTGAAATAAAAGGTAGAGGTTCTGTAGAAGTTGCTGATATTGCAGCTGATGACTTTTACTGGTGCGGTGCTTTTGCCGACGTAGCTGGTGCATTGAAAGAAGGAAAAGCCCAAGAAGTTGCTAACTTATTTTATGCACCGACAGAGGTAACATTAGATAAGAATACTAAAACACATGAAGGTGTAGGAGATGCTCCTATCGGTAGACCTTTCTACATCTACCAGAACCAAACAGGCAAAAAACATACATTATTGATTGTTTACGGTACATTCAAATATAAATTGAATGAAGATGATTCAGAATACCAAACACAACAAAGTTTTTATACGGTGATTGTGAATGAGCCAGGAAAAGGATCTTTTGGTTCAGGTTCTGAAGAACATGACTATGTGACTCGCAATTTCAATTATAATATTGAGTTGACAATTTCCGGATCAGGTTCAACTGAACCTTACGATAAAGCAATTTCATCCAATCTGAGTGCATCGGTGAAAGTATTGCCGTGGAATGTAAAGATTATTCATGAAGACGTTGAATAAATATAGGGTAAACAAAATACATCCAACAGGAAAAAATTAAACATTATGAAACGTATATCATTTATAAAAAAACTCTTGTTTCCGGCACTTTGCTTATGTGCCTTGGTAACCGGTTGCATCAATGAAGATTTAGATGAGTGTTACAAACTTCGGTTGAAAGTCGTTAATCAAAACGGGGAGGATATTACTCCGTCCGGTTATGTGAAACATACAGCTTTATACATTTTTGATGAGAAACTGAACTATCTGGAAACCCGTCAATTAGATGAATCATTTATCACTTCCCGTGATGAGATTGTTTTAGATAATTATCCGGCCAGCCGTAAGCTGAACATTGTTGCCTGGGGTAATTTGAATGTGTTAGGAGAAAAACAAGATGTATCCGAAGCGCAAAAGATCGAGGATCTGAAAGTCATGCTTAAAACAACAGGAGAACAAGCCAGTCAACCGGATAGCCTTTATTTTGGTATCGAACAGGTACAAACAAAATCCGGAGGTATTACTGAGAATAAAGAAGTTGTTATTCACCCTAAAACCGGATCGGTGACGGTTCAAACGATTAATTTGCATTATGGATTAAGAAAATATAATATTCCCGAAAATGCGGAGTGTGATTTTGCGTTGAACAAGACATTAAGCGGTTTTGATTACCAGGGTGAACAGATTGGTGATAGTGTTTACTATCAATTGAATGCAACCCGCTATAGTGGGGTTGATTATAAAACAAACGAACGGCAGAATGCTTGCCTGGGTGAAAAGATGGGGGTATCTCTATCTACTAATGGTGAAGTTTTTCTGACTGTGGATAAAGACGATAATGGGAATGAGATAAAGACTTCGCCCAGTGAAAATACATTTGTTCTTCTTCAATTTGCAGAGGATGGAAACCTGTCTGTCAAAGTACAGGTACGTCCTTGGGGAGGTGTGGATGATCATATTGAATTTTAACCTTCTAAAAGAATAGAAATATGAAATATCTAAGATTAAACATACAGCTATTATTTGCATTTGTTCTTATGCTGGGGCTTTTTTCCTGTACGGATGAAGATGCAGTAGACAATGGCAAGAAGGAAATAAAAGAAGGTTTACCGACAACAGTTACTTTAAAACTGACTTCAGCTACTCCGATGGTGGTGGAGACGAAGACAGAGGATAGTAATAGTAAATTCGGAATGATAAATGATTTGGCTATATTGGTTTACAAAGCGGAAACGAGAGAGTTGGATAAAGTTACTTACGTTTCTGGTGTAAATGCTAAAGAATGGAATGGCTCTTTTAATGCGACGACTGGAAGTAGGCGAGTTTATGTTCTGGCTAATTCAGGATTAGGAGAAGCCGGTATAAAAAGCTCTTATAGCCGAGAAGATGATTTGTTAAATTCAGGGCTGATAGATGCAGGAACGATAACCCCCGTAGGTAACGAAAAGATGTTAGGGTTTGTTCATACAAGTAACAATTTTGGAAACGAATTATCCTCAGCAGAAGAATCTGCAACAATTGGTATTCCAGAGAGTAACGGTTTTAATCCAGTTGTATCTCTTTATTCTCGGTTATATCCGCCGTATTCAAAGATAACATTTACGGTAAAGAATGAGGTTAAGACCGATATGTCGGAGAAAGTTCAATTAAGCATAACTAATGTTTATGTAAGAAATCTTCCAACAAAGTATTCTTTATTGCCTATTGAAAATATTTTACAGACAAGTGGCACTGATGTATATTCTGAAAAAGTAGAACAAACAAGTGAAGGGGAAGATGCATATGTATTTTATATGTATGAAAATCTGCAAGGGACTATTAATGAAGGTAACGGCGATCCTAAATTGAAATCTCCTTTCAAAGGAGAGTACCCTTCCAATAATTCTAACCCCAGTGAAAATTATGAAAGCTGGAATACAAAATGGGCGACGAAAACTCCGTGTACATATATTGAAGTAGAGGGTACTTATGCTATTTGGAAATCAAATACTCAATATGGCGCAGGAAAGATCCATTATCGTTTTTTCCTGGGAGCAAACACTGTCGATAATTTTGATATTAAAAGAAATACGCATTATAAAGTCGAATTAGCATTTACTGGAATTGCTGGTTATGATGAATTGAGTTATGAGTGGAGAGTGAATGCTCAACTCGAAGATGTTACTATTGTTCCGGAAGGTATTTTGGAAATCGATGGCTCTCCTGATTACTGGTTTCCATTCGCGGTTATAAATGGAAGCGACAAAAAGGTGGATATAACTACAGATCAAGGAACAAGTAATCTAAAAATTCAATACTTAGTACCAGGAACATCTGACTATGATCCTTATTGGAGCGATGCATCACAGATACAAGGGATTGGCAAGCACTCCTTTACAGAGTATCATATTAAGGCGAATGAGTTTGGTATAATAGGTTCTGCTGGATATGATAGTGATGAAAATCGTTTTATCGATGATAACGGGAATTCATATTCGCGAGTAGCTGATAATTTAGACAGAAGAGATGAAATCCGTCAGGGATTGATTTACCTTAAAAGAAAATATGTCGTTAATACAGTTCCTTCAACTGACTATTATATTAAGATGTACCCCTTATTATGCTTGTCTGAATCCTCTGGAACTTCAGAAAGCAATACAGTTTACGCTCAGCGTTTTGATCGAAATGAAGGTTTAGTGGATGAAAAAGAAATGAGAAAACTATGTTCCGGAAATTATGTGAGTAATGGTAACATGTATGTTTTACCTCCTAGATTGCAAGATTTAAATCTTATGATAGAGTATGAGACTTATGCACCTTTTAAACCTAAATCAGAAGGACCTTATTGGACTACTGAAGGTCTTTATTATTGGAGAAATAATAGGGCTGAGAAGGCTTTTGAGTCTAAAGGCTACGTTCGTTGTGTATATAGAAAAAACTAAAATACTGAAATGAAACAAATGAAAAATATATTATTTTGTGCAGGGCTTTCTTTATTGGCATGTTTGTCTTGTTCCAAAGACGACAACAATAACAACCCTGAATCGTTGGCTGATGCAAAGTTGACAGTTGAGATCAAAGCAACAGGAACAAAAACGAAGGCTTATAATCCTAACGACTTGAACGAGTTGGAAGGGGAAGCCAACATAAATAATTTGGCGGTTCTTATCTTCAGTGAAGACGGTTCAACTGTTTTTGGTCGGAAATGGGAAGCTGTTCAGGCAGAATATACTGCTATGCTCACCGATGTGCCGGCTAAAGCTGCTAAGGCTCGTATTATAATTGTTGCCAATGTGCCTGAAAGCCTGATTAATGGAGTAACTTCTTATGATGGTTTTCAAGAGGATATGGTAGATTTAGCATCCCAGTCGCAAACAAGCCTGGCTATGAGTAGCCGGGTGATCGCTACCGAAGAAGCGTTGATTGCCGATGATAATTATCTGGGTTATGAATCAATGGGAAGTGATAATGTGAATGGTATTTTTTCACCGATTTTGTTAACCCGTATACCGGCCAGGGTCGATCTGGTTAGTTTGGAAACAAATTTTGCCGGTAGTCCTCTGGAAGGTCGTTCCGTAAGAGTGGAGACTGTTTCTCTTATAGATATGAAAACCCGTTCGCATTATTTCAGTGCAGGAGAATGGGGGGCTGTAGAAGTGCCAGGCAATCAGGGCAGTTCATCGGTTGTGACATTAAATACTACGATCAATGATGTAACGCCGGTTACAAATACGCCATACTCACATTATGTAATGGAGAATATGGATACAGAAAATCCTACGCAGATTGCTATAAGAGCAACTTTGTTAGCTACAGAAACGGCATCGGCTCAAACAAAAACATTTGTTTCTACTATCAACTTGAACGGGATTGATAAAGGTTACGGTCATAACTTGATCAAACGTAACTATGTTTACCGTTTGTGGATAACCTTTGGTAAGAACAGTTTCGAACCAAATACATATTTGGATGTGGCTGTCGAAGTTGTAGGTTGGGGGCCTGTCAATCAGGATGTGGTAATCGATTAATATACAAGTGAAAAAATAAAAAAGATAAAGATATGAAGTTCAAACATTTATTATTAGCCTCTTTGGGTGTTTGTGCATTTGCTTCCTGCTCGGATAATAATGCTCCCAAAGAAATTGAATATAAGGATTTCGATGCACAGTTGTCGATCAGTGCTGTACCTATGAATGAGGTAACGAAAGCTTCAGAGGTAAACCCCGGAGAAGATGAAACCGGAACAGTCAACGAACAGTATGTCCATACATTAACCGCCTATGTTTTTAATTCAGTTGATGATAGTTATGCCGGAATGGGCACAGCGACAGCAAAGGATAATACATCATCAGTTGATCGCGTTGAAAATATATTGATAAAAGTTAAGGCCGAAAAAGCAGGTGATATTTCGACATCAAGCAAGTTTAAAGTCGTTTTATTGGCGAATGTTAAGTTGGAATCAACCCCTGTTAAACTTTCAGATCTGGCTTTTTTTACAGGGATAGAAAATTATTCATTTGAAGGTGTAAAAGCAGGAAATACATATTTACCAATGGGTAGTAAGGTTTTTGAAATATCAAATCTTGCAGCGGGAGTGGATTACAATAACTGGGTGAAAGGTTCTTCTATTGAATATACAAAGAAAGAATCGGGGAAAAAATTGGTTCCTTCTGATGGTTCAGTGGCAAATGCTCCTGAAGGTAATAAATATGAAATATCAGAAGATGACCGTATTGCTTTGACCCGTTATGTTGCTCGTGTACAGTTGGAGACATTGAGTGCTGATTTCACAAATGGGAATGAAAAGGCTGAATTCAAATTAACAAAGGTTCATTTGGCTAATGTTAGCAATGCTTCGAAATATCTGGGTGATAATTTCCAATATGTAATTGGAGGAGATGAAACTGTTGGAAGTTATGATCAGAAAAATGCATTTATGCGTGGTGGTTTTGATTTTGATCGGGTCGATTATTATTTGGCCGCTGGTGGGAAACTATCTTCTTTGACTAAAGACTATTCGAAACAAAATATTGTTCTCAAAAATAAAAATACTATCAAGTTTAATGATGCAACAATTGCAGAGAACAAAAAAGCAGATTTACCTGAAGATGCCCCGGAAATGGCACAATTATATGCTTTTGAATTAGATGGTTTTAAAATAGGTAAAGATACCGAAGCAAAAGCAGAGGTTGAAACTGCTGATATATATACATCATTAGTACTTGAAGGTGAATGGACGAATGCCGGAGTACAAGGCTCTAAACGTTATTTTCGCATTCCGATTAAACATGAAACAAATATTTATGGTGTAAAACGAAATTATATATATAAAGTAAATGCAACCTTGACAGGTGAAGGTACAGATAATCCTGATAAGTCAATGTTAAATACATTTGTTAGTTTCAGTATTTCCGTACAAGACTGGCATGTGAAAAAGCAGATAGAAGATGATGTAAACTCATAAACAGAGGAACTTTATAAAGGAACCGGAATATAGGACGTTTTTCCTGTATTCCGGTTTTTTGTTATGTTTACCGTCAATTTTAATCTGATTGCCTTTATTAAAGATAAAAGTCTTGAATATTCGTAAGGATAAAGGTGTTTCTATCGCAGAAAAGGGTGTCTCTATCAATCTTACAAAGTGGTATTTTTACCCCTTAAAGATGAAAGTTGTACCTATCGCCACCTCTTTAAAATCACTCTACTTTTGTCATATCGAAAACAAAGAAAAATTTATTCGTTATGACACTGAAAAATATATTATCCATCTTAAGCTTTTTATTTATAGCTGTTGCATGTTCTATGGAAGATGAAGCTCTTCCATCTTCTGATACAGAAACTTCCGTAGAAGCTCAGGAAGTTATGGTAAATGTTAATTTAGCTATGAATGGTATTTCTACTAAAGGTGAAGCTTTGGATGATGGAAATGTTGCTCCTGCAGGAAAAGAAAGTGTGGTATCTTCTGCTGTTGTAGCTTTAGTGAATGCTGAGGGGAATATTATGATGATAAGAGATGCGGTAAGTCAGATTGATTCAGACAACACTCTTAAAGATGTCAAGTTTTTAGCTAAGGTTGCTGATGGGGTTAAAGCTATTGCTATTGTAAATACTCAAAAAGCTAGTGACTATTTGAATTGTAGAACATTGACCGATTTGAATACTGTTTTAGAAACTACAGCGAATCAAGAATATTTGGTTAAAGTAGGAGAGAAAAATGATATTTTTAAAGATTATAATGAAGGTAAAACGTCTACTAAAGACTTGAATACGTTAAATATTGAAATACCCGTTACTCAGTTGGCTGCTCGTGTTGATTTGATGGGGATAAAATATACAAAAGAAAGTGTAGAGAGTGAAATCAATTCTGTGAAAATTATTTCCGCTCAATTGATAAATGTGAATAACAATAGTCTTGTTTACAATACGCAGAATAATACGATGAGCGGTTTAGAAGCAGCTATAAATACAAAAAGTAACGGTCGCTCTGAAACTTTAAATATTGATTTACAAGAAAGTGAATGGAGTGGAAATGATCCTTATGCAGCTGAAGTTGGAAAATCTCTTTATACAGACTATTCTTATACAAATACAACTGTAGACAGTCCTGTAAAGATACAGATTACATATTCAGTGAATGGTGAGGCTCCAAAAACTGTAGATGTAACTATTGATAATGGTTCTGTAAAAGCCGGTAATTTGTATCGTTTGTATATTGGTATGAAGGTTAAAAATAACGAAATAAAGACAGAGGTTGTCTGTTATACAAAAGACTGGATCAAGGAAAATATCAATATAGAAATAAAAGATTAAGAGTAATATTAGAAAGTATAGGTGTATAATAGTATAAAAGATATATATCATGAATATTAAAAATATAATAGTAGGAATTTCTTTAATTCTTTTTGGCTTGTCTTCTTGTTCGGAAGAAACAGCAATAGATGAATTGAATGAATCGACTTCTGAGGTTCAAATCATTCTAAGTTCAGTACCGGCAATAACAAAAGCAGGTTCTCCAGAGACAGAAAAACCAACAGATTTTGAATTAAAAGTTCAAAATTGTGTGTTGGGTATTTATGATAAAACAGAGCAGAAATGGATATCAACGCAGTTTATTTCGTCATTAACTGAGGATAAAGATAAAACATATAAAGTCGCTTCAAGTTTGAAATTAATGAATAACCATGCCTATACAGTAATGGTTATTGCAAATGTTGATGAAATAAAGAAAGAGGCCTATGAAGCGTGTAATAGTTTCAAGGCTTTTGAGTCAATAAAAGAGGGTACAAAGGAATATGCTTTTGATGCATCTAAGTTGTTGAAATATGGTAAAATTGAAAATTTTGAAGTATCATCTCAAAATAAGAGAATAGAAGTCCCTTTGGATATACTTGCTGCACGTATCGAGTTTGTAATAAATGTGAAACAAACAGATGTGAAATTTGAAGAAACCTATTATGAAATGGGGACAAATCTGAAATTGGATATTGAAAAGAAGTATTCAGTGGAAGAGGTTCTAGAAAAATTTGAAGCAGCTGGTCTAGTTAGAAATGAAGATATTTTCCCTTTGGAAAATTGGAATAGTCTTCCTGCTGGTGTTAAACCTCCCCAAAGTAATGAATTATATTATGGAGACCGTCCGATTATTTCTTTTCAAGGTAATGGTCCTAAAGGTGTTTATATTCGCAATTATAAAGCGATACGTGTAGATAAATACATGGGAAAGACAATAGAGATTGATAAAATTTTTATTGGAAATATAAGAACGCAAGCGATTGCTGTTCTTCCATATGAAGAAAATAATATGAGTAATTTACTGGAATATGATAAAATGGATTATAACAATATAACTAGAAAATATTCATTTTATACATATGCTAAAGGAGTAAAAACAAAAGAACCTTTACAGGTTTCATTCTCAGGACACGTAGTGAAAAAATATATATTGAAGAAGACTGCAGTTACAACTGACTGGTTCGTATTTGCGGATGTATATAGTCCAAAGATTTGGGGTAGTACAGGAAGTGAGGGAATTAAAATGGAATCAGGGTGGAAAGGAAGTAATACTGTGTTTTTTACTACTATGGGGAATTGGAAAGATGATGATTCTTCTATTGATATACCGGATGAAGAATCAATAGGAAGTGAATTGGGTAGTTATAATAATTCTTTTTCTATAAAGGGGAAGGAGTCTGAAATGATTGAATTCGGTCATTTATATAATGTAACAGCAACGATCACTGATTTTACACCTCAAAGTACTGGAACGTTGAATGTTTCGATTCAGGATTATAATACTGTAACAGTTCCAGGATTCGGATTCAATTAGAAATAAAATTAAGCTATAGACTCCGGTTGATATCTGTCAACCGGAGTTTTTTGTAAATTTTTCAACATAAAGTACCCGAATAGTTCCACATCCTTCCATAGCTTCCTTTGCCACCGAAGCGCCATCCTATCTTTGTCTCATAATCGAGAAACAAAGGTAGGATGGCGTTGCTGTTTTGATAGGGTTTTATCGGTATTGAGCGTAGTTTGACCTCTTTGGCCCTACTTTACCCTACTTCACCCTCATATACCGCATTATAGCGTTTTCATCAGAACAGCCTGTCATACCTTTGTTTCGTAATCATTAAAACAAAATTAGTATGGCATTAAAGTATGTAGTAAAGAAAACAGTTTTCGGGTTTGATCAAACCAAGACACCGAAGTATGTAGCCCGCCCTCTGCCGGCAGGTACGGTTGGTTATCCTGCTCTTTGCGATCAGGTAGCCAAAGTGGGAGCGTTGGCATCACGCAGTATGGTAATATTAGTTCTTGAGAGTTTGTTCGAAGTGTTGGAGGAGAATCTGACTAATCATTTGTCGGTGAAGCTGGGAAATTTCGGCACGTTGCGTCCGAGTTTCAGCAGTAAGTGTCAGAATGAAGAAAATGAGGTGAATGCAGATGTTTTGTGTCACCGCAAAATAATTTTTACTCCAGGCGCAGATTTCAAAAGAGTACTGAGTAATGTCAGTGTCAGGAAATCCGAACAACGATAAGAGTGTAAGATCTTTTTTATAATCATTTAATAATAAATTATCATGGGATTAAAGTATGTAGTAAAGAAAACGGTTTTCGGTTTTGATAAAACCAAGACACCGAAGTATGTAGCCCGCCCTTTGCTGGCAGGTACAGTGAATTATCCTGCTCTTTGCGATCAGGTAACCAAGGTAGGAATGGCACCGCGAGGTATAGTGAAAATGGTGACCGATGGTCTGATCGATGCGATCCGTTGGAATCTGGAAAACCATTTGTCGGTGAAGCTGGGTGATTTCGGAACCTTCCGTCCCGCTTTCGGCTGCAAAAGCCAGGAAAATGAGAAGGATGTGAATGCAGAATCTTTGCGCCACCGCAAAATAATCTTCACCCCGGGTGCTTATTTCAAAGATATGTTGAGTGACGTAAGCATCCAGAAATTCGAAATCCCCAAAACCGACGAAACCGGTGGAGGAGAAGGAGGTGGTGAGGACGATCGCCCGGTGATTGAATAACCTCGGATTAGTATCAGGCACGGACCGTATATCGGTTCCGTGCCTTTTTTGTTGGCTTAGACCTGTGGTGTTTCTCTCTTGAATCCTCGATAGAAGCGGTATTCTTATCAATCAGTGGAAATATGGTAGATTTACCCTATTAAGTTGAAAGACTTGCCTATTATTGATAGTAATTCAAATATTTATCTTTGCAGTCGTTGATAATCTTTCTTTTTGTGTAGATTTGCATGATTGAAGAATAATATAAAATTACAATGTATATGAAAAAAGTACTTTTCCTCTTTTTGCTTCTGGCAGGTATGACGAATGTCTATGGACAGAAGTTTGCGGTGAAGTCTAACTTGCTGTATGATGCCACCGCTACCATTAACCTGGGAGTGGAAGTGGGATTAAGCAAAAAGTGGTCACTGGATCTGTCCGGTAACTATAACGGTTGGATGTTGGGAGACGATACCCGTTTTAAACACTGGTTGGTACAGCCGGAAGTGCGCTACTGGCTGTGTGAAAAGTTTAACGGACATTTCTTCGGAGTACACGGACATTATGCCGATTACAACGTCGGCGGAATTAAGTTCCTCGGAGAGAATATGGAAAACAACCGTTATCAGGGAACCTTGTACGGCGCCGGTCTTTCTTATGGCTATCAGTGGCTGCTGAGCAACCGTTGGAGTATGGAAGCGGTTATCGGTGTAGGTTGGGCACATCTGGATCATGACAAATATCCTTGTGCTGTTTGCGGAAACCATACAAGCAAATCGAAAGACTATTTCGGTGTGACGAAAGCCGCTCTTTCTTTTATCTACTTTATTAAATGATCGGGACAATGAAGAACAGAATAAATATCTATATGGTAGCTGCTGTGTTGGCTGCAGGATCGGTAAATACGTTTGCACAAACAGCAAAGAGCCCGATCAGCGTATCATGCAACGATCTGATGCAGAAAGGTGATTCTCTTTATATCGATGCAACGATCCGTGTGCAGGGAGATCTGATCGAATCGCGTAAATCGCTGACGCTGACTCCGCTGCTGGAAAGTTCAACTCAGAAAGAAGGACTTCCTTCTATCTTGCTGAACGGTAAAAATCGTCAGAAAGTTTATCAGCGTGAGATTGCGTTGAAGAATCTGCAGGATGAACCACGTTATAAAGTGCTTCGTGCCAGGGATGCGGCCGAGCATGTCATTCCTTATAAGATGGCTGTGGCCTGGGAGCCGTGGATGAAGGATGCCCGTTTCGTACTGGCTCAGAATTTATGCGGTTGCGGAAAAGAAGAGCCTGTTAGCCCGTTGGTTATTGCCGACAAGATCCGTATGGCACCGACAAAACGCTACGAAGTTCAACCAACCTTGGTGTATATATCACCGGAAGCGGAAACGGAAAAACATCGTGCCGAGGTGGGTACGGCTTATCTGGATTTTCAGGTGGGTAAATCGCAGATATTACCGGACTTCCGTAATAATGCAGCAGAATTGGCGAAGATCGACCGGACGATCCGGACAGTCACCTCCGATAAGAACATCACTCCGAAAGGAATCTTCCTGAAGGGATATGCTTCTCCGGAAGGTAGTTATGCAAGCAACCAGCGGTTGGCGGACGGACGTGTGAAGGCATTGCGTGATTATATCCGTACACAGAATAACTTCAGCCTCGATTTCTTTACACTGGCTTCCGAGCCGGAAGACTGGAAAGGTTTTGAAGAGAAAACGAAAGCCGATATGGATGTTCCGGCACGTGACGGGGTACTGGCTATTATCAGCAGTAATGATGAACCCGACCGGAAAGAAGCTAAATTGCGTGCTTTGCAAGGTGGAGCGGCCTATCGTTATGTATTGAATAATATTTTCCCGTCATTACGTCGCTCTGAATACCGTATTGATTATACCGTACGTGAATTCACCGTAGAAGAAGGACGTGAAATTATCAAGACGCGCCCGCAGCAGTTGAGCCTGAGCGAAATGTTCGCTATAGCCAACAGCTATGAAACGGGTAGTAAAGATTATAATGATGTGTTTGATGTGGCTGTACGCATGTACAGTTCGGATCCTGTGGCGAACCTGAATGCCGCAAATATATCTATAGGGAAAGGCGATTACGCAGCTGCAAAGAATTATTTGTTGAAAGCAGGTGATTCGGCTGAAGCAATTCATGCCCGTGGTGTTCTGAAATTAATTGAGGGTGATCTGGATGGTGCTGAAACTCTTCTGAAGCAGGCAAAAGCCGCAGGTGTGACAGGTGCTGCAGACAATTTGAATGAATTGCAGAAAAAAAGAGAGGATAATGCCCTTTTTGATAGTTTCAACATACATAATTGATTGGTTTACCATGTATGATTTGAAAGAATTAGGCATACTTTTGTATCAGATTGAATCATGAAAAAACAAACGAATAATAATATGGAATTTACATCATTAGTTGAGAACGTTTTAGTAAACGAGATTGACAACCAGAACGGAGTACATCTCTATCTGGAGGGAAATAAATGGTGTGCCTATGAACGTTCCGCTTATTACCTGGCACAATTAAAAGTACCGGTGGTAATAAAAAAGGAAATTGTTCGCGAAGGCTATGATGTGATCCTGTTGAAGGCTTTTTTTGAAGTAGACGACATGTGTTTGCCTCTTGCTCCTAAAACAGTCTTGAAACAAGTTGCTGACGATAAGTTATTATTTCAGATAAATGATAACATCGATGGTTTTCCTGAATGGAAGGCTTGGCAGCTGAATAAATTACCAGCATAACGTAAGACCGTGAGGTTTTAATATACTAAGTTGTAAAATTGAGGGTGTATTAAGTCCCCGGAAGTGAGTGGTTTCCTTCCGGGGCATTTTTTTTATTGACGGTTATGCCGGAAGAGGGGTTTGGAAATAGACGATCAACCGGGCATCGGAGGAGAGGGTGAGCGTGAAGCTTGTTCCCAGGGCTTCGTTGAGGGATCCTTGCCACCAGGCTGTCAGGCGCCGGCGGGTAATAGGCCAGCGCAAACCTTCGGTGGTTATTTCTCCGCAGGGATACATGGAAAAGATCGATATTTGCTGGCCGGGTATGCTTGGCAATGTGGCTGTTTGCAGTACGGGGATGAAGCGTCCGTAATCGGAGATCATTTCTACTGTTTCGAACAGGGGGGAGAAATCAGTCAGGAGAGATATGTTTCCCAGTGTATGGTCTTCCCGCAGCCCGGTTGCTCCCAGGATCAGTAATTTTTGATAGCCGGAAGAATGGGCGAACCGGACGGCTTTTGTCAGGTCGTTTATTTCCTGGTCTTCCACCACATGGATACGGTCGGCGTATCGTTCGAGCATTTCCGAAGGGATGCTGTCGAGGTCGCCAACGATGGCCGTCGGTATCAATCCCCGTTCATGCAGATTTTGTACAGCCCCGTCGCAGGCAATGATAACGGGGGTATTCTTCAAAAGTTCCAGCGGCCAGGTTGTCTGCGGAAAACTTCCGTTAGCAACCACTACACAATCATAAGGTGTTATCATTCGTTTTTATTCCTTTCTTTATTATTGTTTATTCTTTTAATTCAGCTTCTATTTCTTCAATAGACGGGAGACTTCCTTTGAAATTATCAGGGAATAGTCTGGTGAGTTCATACTCTGATACTCCTATAGGTTGATTGATTCCTTTTAATGAATATTCGGCTATAAAACTATCTTTATTTTTGCATATTAAAAGGCCTATCGTTGGATTATCGGTTGGATATTTTAATAAATCATTCACTGCTGTCAGATAGAAACTTAGTTTTCCGGTGTACTCTGGCATGAAATCAGTGGCTTTTAACTCAACAACGATATAACAACGTAATTTTAAATGATAAAAAAGTAAATCAAGATAAAATTCTTTGTCTCCAACTTTTAATGGTACTTGTCGCCCTACGTAGGCAAAGCCAGCCCCTAGTTCTATTAGAAACTTTGTTATATTATCGGTTAGCGCATTCTCTAACTCTCGCTCTTTATAGTTGTTTGTAAGCGTCAGGAAATCGAAATTATAAGGATCTTTTAGTAGTTGTTGAGCCAAATCGCTTTGAATCGTTGGTAATAAACGGGAAAAATTTGAGATGGAATGTCTCGTCCGTTGAAATTCTTGTTGTTTGATATGTGTATCTAGCATACTGCGACTCCAACCGTATTCGATGGTTTTATGAATATAGAACAGAGCTTCTTCTATTGATTGGCATTGAGCAATGATGCGGAGATTATGCCCCCAAGGGATTTGGGATACTAAATCTTGAATATTTAGTGTGTTCTCTAATTGGCCAACAACTTGTTGGCCAATTGTAATATGCTTATAATAAAATAAATACCACTGTTTTATATATTTGATATTGCTGATAGAGAAACCTTTCATATCAGGAAACTCTTGTTGCAGATCAGAGCTTAATTGTTTGATCAACCCATCGCCCCACTGTGATTGTTCTTGCTTGGAAACAATTTCCTTTCCTAAATCCCAATATAAAATGATTAATTCGGTATTAACTTTCAGTGCAGCCTTGATTTGACTGTTTCGAATACGATATTTAAGGTCAATAAGCCATTGTTTGTATTCGAGATCGGATTTAAGAATTGTGTTCATAAGGTTTTGTTATTAGTAAATTTGTTTGATTTCACAAATGTAGAGGTTATTTTCAATATTTCATATTTGTTTTGTATTTATTCCTTTTTTTATCCATGTAATGTAACCGACTATTGCTAAAACTGCGTAGCAAATATACAAAAACATTGTAGGGTAAAGGCCCCGCAGGTAATAAAGATATACCGAGACGAAGTTTACGACAACCCAGAATATCCAGTGCTCGATGATGCGGCGGGCCAGCATCCAGGTGGCGACGATGCCGACTGAAGTGGTGAAGGCGTCGCCCATCGGGATGGGAGAGTCGGTGAAGTTGTGCAGCACGTAATAGAGCAGTCCGTAGATGGAAAGGATAGCCAGGGCTATCCCTCCGAATAACGGCCAGGTGATATGGCAATACAGGATCGTTTCGGAGGCAGGTTTTTCCTTATCCGCCGTTTTATCTGTCTGCGCCCATTTCCAGAAACCATAGATGCTGATCGCAACATAATATATGTTCAGCCCCATGTCGGCATATATTTTCGAGAAGAAAAAGACAAAGACATATACCAGGGAGGTGAGGAACCCTACCACCCACATGGCTTTATGCTGCCTGATTTCCAACAGCAGGTAAAGTAACCCGGTTATGACTCCGAAATATTCCAGTATTTGTTCCATTGTTTTTAAAATTTGAAGGTGACGCGCGCCATCGCACTGGTGCCTGCCTGGGTGAAATAACCGTCGTCCTTTTTCAAGGTTCCGTTCTCGATATAGGAGTATACCCAGGCATTCGTTTCATATTGTTCGTTGAAAAGATTGTTGATCGTTACATCCACACCGATTTCCTTAATGAATTTCGGTTTGAAAACATATCCAACACGCAGGTTGTTCACGAAATAAGGATCGATCGAACGTCCTTTGTCGGAGGAATTGTCGATGTATTGACGGCCGACAAACTGCGAATTAAAGCTGGCGGAGAATCCTTTCAGGTTGAAGTCGAACATGCTGTTGGCAATGATACCGGGTGAGAAAGCGATATCGGTTGTTCCCAGATATTTGCTGTTCTGGCCTCCGGTATCCCAGTTGTCTATATATTGGGTGAAGTTTTTTATTTTGTTGCGGCTTAGCGTAACATTCCCGTTCCAGTCGAGCCAGTGGGTGATGCTTACGCCACCTGTCAGTTCGATACCCATGCGGTAACTGTCTTTGATGTTGGTGGTCAACGCTTCGCCAATTTCGCTGATCTTTCCGGTCAGGATCAGTTGATTGTTGTAATCCATATAATAGAGGTTGGCTCCTACGCGGAAGCGCTGGTTGCCGAAACTGTAGCCGGCTTCGTAGTCATATAAAGTTTCATGGACGGGACGTTCGTCGGGGGCGGCTTCCGTGAAGTTGTCGCGGTTCGGTTCGCGGTTGGCTACCGAGAAAGAGACGAATGCGTTATGTCCTCCATGCTGGATATTGATGCCGGCTTTCGGGTTGAAAAAATTCCAGTATTTATTGACGTGGACGTTTTCACCGGCTTTGTCGTCGCTACCCTTAATGGAATAATGGATGCCACGGTATTGTAAGTCGAGGTATCCGTTCAGCCAGGGGAGTATCCGGTAGTTTGCCTTTACATAGGCATTATAATCCAGTTTGTTACCGGTATTACGGTAGTACTCGAAATCCGGTTCCGGAAGTGCTTCGCTGTTCTTTACCCACATGACACGGCCGAAGTGATCGCCCGTATATTTGTTAACGGCCGAACCGAAGCTCATCTGGAGGCGTTCGGCACGGTAATTGGCACTGTAAACGGCTCCGTAGAAATCGTTGTCCAGCCATTTACGGCGAACGAGATCGGAACGTGTTATTGTATCTCCCTTTCCGTTGATATAAGAGCTGAGTTTGTAGGATTTGAATTTGGCATCGGCCTTATAATCTTCGTAATACCCCTCACCGTGCGTATAGTGGAGGGTCAGGCTCATATTCCATAAATCACCCAGACGCTGGCTGGCCATCAGGTGATAGTTTTGCTGCCAGTAATTATCTGTTTGGTTATTGTAGAATTTAGTGATGCCGTTCTCGGTGTATTCACCGCATGGATTATAGGTGCGGTCGCTTTCCAACAGATAGGAGGGGACGCCTGTCCATGCCTGGTATGTTTTTTCCACGTTGCCGAAAGTCTGGAAACGGATCAACGTGTTATCTCCGTAATAAGCTGCGGAGCCAAAGTAGGAGTGCATGTTGGCCGTTGCCCGGTCGATATACCCGTCACTTTGGATATTGGAATAGCGGGCGTCGAATACGAAATGTTCATGGAGTAGTCCTGTTCCTGCTTTGACGGAGTTTTTTACGGTTCCGAACGAACCCGCAGAAATAGCGTATTCCGCATAAGGCTTCAGGTCGGGTTTCTGTGTCTGCATGGCGACGGTGGCACCGAAAGAGGCGGCTCCGTTGGTGGATGTTCCCGCTCCGCGCTGTATCTGTATGTTGTCGACGGAAGAAGCGAAATCGGCCATGTTCGCCCAAAAGACGGTATGCGATTCGGAGTCGTTGACCGGAACGCCGTTGACGGTGATATTGATACGGTTGGCATCCGTACCACGGATACGGAAGCCGGAGTATCCGATCCCTGTTCCGGCATCGGATGTCATGATCACGGAAGGTGACTGGGAAATGAGGTAGGGAATCCCCTGTCCGTCATTCTTCCGGGTGAGTTCTTTTTTTGATAATTCACTGTAAGCTACTGGCGTACCTTTGGCTACCCTGGTGGCTGTGACCACCACTTCGTTTAAAGATATATCACGGGAAATTTTGAGAGAATCGACAGGCTCGGGACGGTTTCCCGCTGCTGCGAATGAGGCCAGAGATCCGGCACAGATAATCAATACACTTTTCATCCTTTTGTCCTTAAAGTTTAAAACCTGATAAGTGAATAGGTGAGGTGTGTTGTGTGAAGAAGTATACCATGTTTTACAATTCCCTTCGCCGGCATTATCCGTATCAGGTAATATGGGTATCATCTCAGCCTGCGGTACGTTCCATATCCAGAACGCTGCAAGCACCCCCTTGTATTCGGAATGCAAAGGAACGGAAAAAACCGGAAGATACCAAATGGCCGGCCGGGATGATGATTTTCTTCATTTTCTTATAAAAAGATAGATTTTATTTGAAAACTCGCTGATTATTTGTATATTTGCGGGCGATTAAGCGAAGATGAGGAGGGGGCGGGTAGTCCCCTTCTTTTGTTCTTAACAGTATGTTTATGATTGAAAAGGGAGTAATAACTCAGTTGGTTGAAGAGAAATTGGCTTCTTCCGACAACTATTTAGTTGACGTGGTAATTAAACCGGGAAACCTTATTATTATTGAGATAGATAATGATGAGGGTGTTTGCATCGACGATTGTGCAGCATTGAGCCGGTATGTGGAAGAACATCTGGACCGTGAGGTGGAAGATTTCGAACTGGAAGTCGGATCGGCAGGCGTTACTTCTCCGTTCAAAGTGCTTCGTCAATATGTGAAGAATATAGGAAACGAAGTGGAAATGTTGCTGAAAAGCGGCGTGAAACTGACCGGAGTATTGAAATCGGCTGATGATAACGGGGTGGTAGTTACCGTTGAAAAACAGGTAAAACCCGAAGGGTCAAAACGAAAAGTTACCGTTCAGGAAGATCAATCCTATACATTCGATGAAATAAAATATACAAAATACCTAATAAGATTCAAGTAAAGAAAGATTATGGCCAAGAAAGAGGAAACAATCAGTATGATTGACACCCTTGCGGAGTTCAAGGAGTTGAAAAATATAGATAAGGATACGATGATCAGCGTATTGGAAGATTCCTTCCGTAACGTAATCGCTAAAATGTTTGGTACGGATGAGAATTATGACGTAATTATCAACCCTGAAAAAGGTGACTTCGAGATCTGGAGAAACCGCATTGTCGTGGCTGATGACGAACTGGAAGATCCGAATCTGCAACTAACGTTGACCGAGGCCCGTAAGATCGATGCCGACTGTGAAGTGGGTGAAGAAGTGACTGATGAAGTCTTTTTCGCCGGTTTCGGACGTCGTGCCATCCTGAACCTGCGTCAGACGCTGGCTTCAAAAATTCTTGAATTGCAGAAGGATAGTTTATATGCTAAATATAAAGACAAAATAGGAAATATTGTAGCAGCTGATGTGTATCAGGTGTGGAAGAAAGAGATCCTGTTGCTGGATGACGAGGGTAATGAGTTGCTGCTCCCGAAAACAGAACAGATCCCTTCCGATTTCTACCGTAAAGGGGAAACCGTTCGTGCGATTGTACAAAAGGTGGATAACTACAATAATAATCCGAAGATCATTCTGTCGCGCACAGATAAAATGTTCCTGCAGCGCTTATTTGAACTTGAGGTTCCTGAAATTAACGACGGCCTGATCACGATCAAGGCTATCGCACGTATCCCGGGAGAAAGGGCAAAAGTGGCTGTTGAGTCGTACGACGACCGTATCGACCCGGTAGGTGCCTGCGTAGGAATGAAAGGTTCCCGTATCCACGGAATTGTCCGTGAGTTGAGAAACGAGAACATCGATGTAATTAACTATACATCCAATGTATCGCTGTTTATCCAGCGTGCATTAAGCCCGGCGAAAATTTCCTCCATACGAGTGAACGAAGAAGAACATAAGGCAGAGGTTTATCTTCGTCCTGAAGAAGTTTCATTGGCGATCGGTAAAGGCGGTTTGAATATTAAACTGGCCTGTATGTTGACTGAATACACGATAGATGTATTCCGTGATGTGGAAGGAGCTGATGAGGAAGACATTTATCTGGATGAATTTACAGATGAAATAGACAGCTGGGTAATCGAAGCATTCAAAAATATCGGTTGCTACACGGCGAAGAGCGTTCTGGCTATGAACCGTGAGGAATTGATTGAACGTGCCGACCTTGAAGAGACAACAGTCGACGAGGTACTCGCTATCTTATCTGCCGAATTTGAAGATGAAAGTCAGGAATAAAAAGTATTACGACAAAGTTAGATATGCCCATAAAATTAATACAAGTACAAAGAAAATTAAACGTAGGGATCAACACGGTTGTTGAGTTTCTACACAAGAAAGGTCAGCCTGTTGAGGAGAATGCGAACCCCAACACGAGGATCAGTGATGAACAGTATGCTTTGCTCGTAAAAGAGTTTGGAAAGGATCTGCCTGATGGTGGCTTTGAACGTCCCCGTGTGGTAGAACGTCCTCACAGAGAAAGAGATAAAGAAAGAGAAACTACTTCTGTGAAAGAAGAGAAGACCTCGGAAATTAAAACAGTGATCCCGGAAGAGTTCAAGCCCAAAATCGTAACGAAGGGCCACATCGACCTGGATGGACAGCATAAAAAACATCAGGAAGCTCCTGAAGTGAAAGAAGAACCGGTTGCAGCTCCGCAACCTACCGTCATACAGCAACCTAAAGTTGTACAGCAGCCGCCTGTTGTAGAACCGCAACCTGTTGTAGAAAAAGCTTCTGCTCCTTCTCCTGCTCCTGAAGAAAAACCTGTGGAAGCCCCTGCCAAACAGGAAAAGCAGGAACCGGTTCATGTGGAAAAACCTGTGGAGAAAAAAGAAGTAAAAGAGATAGTTGTGGAAAAAGAAAGAATCGAAGAGAAAAAACCGGAGATTATCAAGAAGCCGGAAACGACGACAAACTCTTCTGAAGAAGTGAGTAATACGACTGCTGAAAATCAGTCTTCGGCTGAATCGGAAGAGGATAGCCTGTTCCGGTTGAATACTCCGAAGTTCGAGTCGAATATCAAGGTGACCGGTAAGATTGACCTGAACGCCTTGAACCAGTCTACTCGTCCTAAGAAGAAAACAAAGGAAGAGAGACGGAAGGAACGTGACGACAAGCGCGACAAGTTCAGTAACAACAACAGACCCGGACAACCGGGATTCCATAAAGGTCCGAAAGATCCGAATGCCAAACCGGGTGCACCGGTGAAGCCCGGAGCTCCTGTTAAGCCGGGTGCACCTGTTAAACCGGGTGAAGCCAGCGCGGATGCTAAAAAGAAACGTAACCGTATCAAGAAGGATCGTGTCGATGTAAACAATACGCCGGGTACGAACTATAGCCGTCCGGCTAATCAGGGCGATCGCAAGCCACGTCTGAAAAAGCCTGTAAAAGCTGAAGTAAGCGAGGAAGATGTACAGAAGCAGATCAAAGAAACCCTGGCTCGTTTGACGAACAAGGGTAACAAGAATAACAAGGGCGCCAAGTATCGTCGTGATAAACGTGATGCCGCCGTTAAGCGCGAACACGAAATGATGGAACAGGAGGAAATGGAAAGCAAGATCTTGAAGCTGACCGAGTTTGTTACGGCAAACGACCTCGCCAACATGATGGACGTTCCTGTAACGAAGGTCATCGCTACTTGTATGAGTATCGGTATCATGGTTTCCATCAACCAGCGCCTGGATGCTGAAACAATTAATATCGTAGCCGACGAGTTCGGTTTCAAAACAGAATATGTCAGTGCGGAAGTGGTGGAAGCCATCAATGCCGACGAAGAAGACGATAACGAAGAAGACTGGGTAGCACGTCCGCCTATCGTAACAGTGATGGGACACGTCGACCACGGTAAAACTTCTTTGCTGGATAATATCCGTAAAGCAAACGTTATTGCCGGTGAAGCCGGAGGTATCACACAGCACATCGGTGCTTACAATGTGAAACTGTCCAGCGGACGCCGTATCACCTTCCTGGATACTCCAGGTCACGAAGCGTTTACCGCCATGCGTGCCCGTGGTGCGAAGGTGACCGATATTGCTATCATCATTGTAGCAGCCGACGATGCCGTGATGCCGCAGACCATCGAAGCGATCAACCATGCTTCTGCTGCCGGTGTTCCTATCGTGTTTGCTATCAATAAGGTGGATAAGCCTCACGCTAATCCGGAGAAGATCAAAGAGGAACTGGCAAATATGAACTATCTGGTTGAAGACTGGGGGGGTAAGTATCAGAGCCAGGAAATCTCTGCCAAGAAAGGCATGGGTGTGGAAGAGCTGCTTGAAAAAGTATTGCTGGAAGCAGACCTGCTGGATCTGAAAGCTAATCCGAAGAAACGTGCCGTCGGTTCGATCATCGAATCGTCATTGGATAAAGGACGTGGTTATGTATCGACCGTGTTGGTTGAGAATGGTACGCTGAAGATGGGCGATATCGTATTGGCCGGAACACACCACGGACGTATCAAGGCTATGTTCAACGAACGTAACTTGCGTGTGGAACAGGCCGGTCCGTCAGAACCGGTATTGATCCTGGGTCTGAACGGTGCTCCTCAGGCCGGTGATACATTTAATGTATTGGAAACCGAGCAGGAAGCACGTGAAATCGCTACCCGTCGTGAACAGTTACAGCGTGAATTGGGTATCCGTACCCAGAAGATGCTGACACTGGATGATATAGGCCGTCGTATTGCGGTTGGTAACTTCCAGGAACTGAACGTGATCGTGAAGGGTGACGTGGACGGTTCCGTAGAAGCCCTGTCCGACTCGCTGATCCGTTTGTCTACCGAAGAGATCCAGGTGAATGTTATTCACAAGGCTGTCGGTCAGATCTCCGAATCGGATGTTGTATTGGCGGCTGCTTCGAATGCCATCATCATCGGTTTCCAGGTTCGCCCGTCTGTACAGGCTCGCCGTAATGCGGAAAAAGATGGTGTTGAAATCCGTCTGTACTCAATCATCTACGATGCGATCGAAGAGGTGAAGAGTGCAATGGAAGGTATGTTGTCGCCGGAAATCCGGGAGGAGATTACCGCTTACGTGGATGTTACCCAGGTATTCAAGATCACAAAGGTCGGTACGGTTGCCGGTTGTGTGGTTAAGGAAGGTAAGATCAAACGTACGAACAAGATCCGCCTGATCCGTGACGGTATCGTAATATATGCCGGAGAGCTCGGTTCACTGAAACGTTTCAAGGATGACGTGAAGGAAGTGGTAGCCGGTTTGGATTGCGGTTTGAACATCAATAACTTTAATGATATTCAGGTGGGCGACGTGATCGAGTCTTACGAAGAAACAGAAGTTAAGAAAACTCTATAACCATGAACTGGTTAGACATTACATTGCTATGTCTGGCAGGAATTGGATTTGCGAAAGGCCTGTTTGATGGAATGATCAAACAGGTTGTTTCGCTTATAGCCCTCCTTGTTGCCATTTTTTTCTGTGCCAAGGCGGCTGCCTGGTTGAGGGGATATATTGTCGCCCTGGGTTGGTTTCCGGCCGAGGGAGTAACGGTACTCAGTTATGTGGCCGGGTTTATCCTGATCCTGGGATTTGTCTTGTTGGCGGGGGAGCTCGTACACAGGGTGGTCGGGGTTACACCGCTCAGTGTATTAAACCATCTGGCCGGCGGTCTTCTGGGTCTGGGGCTGATGATCGTTTTTGTCAGTCTGTTGCTGAATATACTCGAAGGTATCGACCGTGGTTCGGTGCTGATTCCGCGGGAAGCCAAGGTAGAATCCCGGTTCTATCATTCAGTTAAAGAAATAGTTCCAACCATTTACCCCGGAAATCTGTTTTCATGGAAGGAGTAAATGGTTTGTTTTAAATATTAATATATAGATATGCAGGAGTCAAACGACATAATTAATGAGGTAACGAGCAGCGATTACAAGTACGGCTTCGTTACGGATATCGATACGGAGGTTATTCATAAAGGATTGGATGAAGAAACCGTCCGTATTATTTCTGCCAAGAAGAATGAGCCGGACTGGATGCTCCAGTTCCGCCTGAAGGCTTTCCGCCACTGGCAGACACTGGAGATGCCGACATGGCCTCACCTGAACATTCCTCCGATCGATTATCAGGATATAATCTATTACGCAGCTCCAAAGAAAAAAGAGGGCCCGAAAAGCCTCGATGAAGTAGATCCGGAATTGCTGAAGACATTCGACAAACTGGGTATCCCTTTGCATGAACGTGCACAACTGGCTGGTATGGCTGTAGACGCCGTGATGGATAGCGTGTCCGTAAAGACAACCTTTAAAGAGACGCTGGCCGAGAAAGGGATTATCTTCTGCTCATTCAGCGAAGCGGTGCAACACCATCCGGATCTGGTACAACAGTATCTGGGGAGTGTGGTAAGCTATCGCGACAATTTCTTTGCAGCATTGAACTCGGCTGTATTCTCGGACGGATCGTTCGTGTATATACCGAAAGGCGTGCGCTGCCCGATGGAGCTTTCCACCTATTTCCGTATCAATGCGGCAAATACCGGACAGTTCGAACGGACGCTGATCGTTGCCGACGATGAGGCGTATGTAAGTTACCTGGAAGGATGTACCGCCCCGATGCGCGACGAGAATCAGCTTCATGCCGCCATCGTGGAGATCGTGGCCAAAGAACGTGC
>OGEI01000394.1_pt1 | contig 29024 bp, 29 predicted proteins | sample 1570631 | NCBI WGS metagenome assembly OGEI01 (sample SAMEA2582139, study PRJEB24529) | metagenome | biome: Human gut stool | place: China | collected 2011
CAACAATAAATGCAGTTGCAACATTAATGCCTGAATATGCTGAACAGAAAAAAATTGGGGAGTACTTTTCAACCTTCGACCACCTCATCACTTTTCACCAGCGTAAGTGTGAACAGACTAAAAAATTGAAAAAATATATGCTACAAAAGATGTTTCCGAAAGATGGACAGTCTGTTCCGGAGATTAGAATGGCAGGTTTCACTGATGCTTGGGAACAGCGTAAGTTTTCAGATTTAGTGCAAATAGAGCGAGGTGGTTCGCCAAGACCTATTGATGATTTCATTACCGACTCGCCTGATGGATTAAATTGGGTGAAGATTGGCGATGCTCCCGCACAGGGCAATTATATAACAAAAACCGCCGAAAAAATCAAACCGGAAGGACTATCAAAAACGAGAGAAGTTCATCCGGGAGATTTAATCTTATCTAACTCTATGAGCTTCGGAAAGCCTTATATTATGGGCATAGATGGGTGTATTCACGACGGCTGGCTACTAATTAGAAATACCTATAAAGTTTTTGATTTGACATTTTTGTGCCATTTGCTCAGTACTCCTCAAATGATAATTCAGTATAAGTCACTTGCGGCAGGTAGCACAGTAAATAACCTTAATAAAGAGCTTGTTGGAAACACTGTCGTAACAATCCCAACTATAAAGGAGCAACGAGTTTTAGGACAGTATTTAGAAACCCTTGACAACCTTATCACCCTTCATCAGCGTAAGTGTGATGAATTGAAAAATATTAAAAAATTCATGTTGCAAAATATGTTCATATAGGGGGCTGAGTGGTAGAAATGGAAAAAATTATATTATATCATGGCAGTCCAAACAAAGAAGTCATACCCAAATATGGATTAGGTGAAGCACGGCATGATTATGGAAAAGGATTTTATCTCACAGAAGATATTGAACTTGCAAAAGAGTGGGCAGTGTGCAGACCCGATGAATCTAATGGCTGGGTTCATAAATATGAACTGGATACAGATGGATTGAAAATGTTTGATTTTCAGCAGAAAAGTATATTATGCTGGCTGGCAGAATTGATGAAACATCGTGCGGCGGCTGATTCTAAGCGATACAGAATGTTAGCACAAAAATTCATAGAAAAATATGGTGTTGAAACAGCAGAATATGATGTTATCAAAGGCTGGAGAGCAAATGCGTCATATTTTTACATTGCAAAGTCATTTGTCCGTGATGAGATAGATGTTGAAATATTAGAAGAACTGCTTTCTTTAGGTGGGTTAGGTATCCAGTATTGTGTTAAATCTGAATTGGCATACACACACTTGTATGAATTGGAAAATGAGTTAATTTCTGTGAATTTTGATGATTTTAATGTGAAGTATAATCAACGGGATATTTCGGCAAGAAAGAAAATGAAAGAATTAATAGATTCAGATGCTAATAAGGTGACGAAGGTATTTAGTACGTTATTGTGAGGTGACAAGAATGGGTGCATATGCAGATGTGTATTTGAATGATGTGGTTGAAGTACAGGGCAAATTATTTGATTTTTTTGCACAAAAATTTCCTGATAAGGATACAGAGGACTTTATAGAAACATACATGAGAAGCAAAACACGCAAGAGTATTGATGAATCGCAGGCGTATGTCATGACAATGGATGTACAGACGTTGTGGGAATACTTTTTAAAAAATGATAAATATAATGCAAAACCCGGAAAGGGGTTGCAGGGATTTCAGACGGACTGGCTGGGAGAATTTTATGCGTATTATCAGTGGTATTACAATGTACCCAGTGCAGAAGTAATTTCCAAAGTGCCATTAAAGTTCTTGGAAAAAGCGTATTATGGACTTCATGACTTGGAACTGGATTTGGCAGTAAAGAAAGTTGGTGCAGCTTCATGAAAATAATCTGTTTTCACAATCCAGAAGAGGAAAACGGTTATTTAAGTAACTGGTATCCCTCAGAATTTTGTATTGATGAAATTCATTTTACGTCAATGGAACAGTATATGATGTACAAAAAAGCAGTTTTATTTAATGATATGGAGATAGCTTCAAGAATACTTTATACATCTGATGTTGCAGATATTAAACGGCTAGGGCGGGCAGTTTCAGGATATGATGAAAATTACTGGAATGGGATTCGCCAGATTATTGTATTTCAAGGTTTGATGGCGAAGTTCACACAAAATGCGAACTTAAAGAAACTGCTATTGAGTACAGGCGACAGTATATTAGCGGAATGTGCTGTAAAAGATAGGATATGGGGTATTGGTTTGTCTATGAAAGATAAGGACAGACTGGATAAAACGAAGTGGAATGGTCAAAATCTGCTCGGATATGCATTGATGATGGTAAGAGAAGGGCTTTAAGCAATCGCTTGGGAAAAGCGTAAGTTGGGGGAAGTAGCTGAAATTTATGATGGCGTTCATCAAACCCCAGAGTATCAAGATAAGGGAATTATGTTTTTGTCAGTGGAAAATATTGCAACATTAAAATCACAAAAATATATATCTGAAGAGGCATTTGAACATGATTATAAAGTATATCCACAAAAGGGTGATATTTTAATGACAAGAATTGGTGATGTGGGAACAACTAATGTTGTTGAAACAAGCGAAAAACTAGCTTTTTATGTTAGTTTAGCATTACTAAAGCCTCAAACTATTGATTCATATTTTTTGCATAATATAATGGGGGCATTTGAATTTCAAAAAGGTTTAAGAGAGCGTACATTATTAACAGCTATACCACAAAAAATAAATAAAGACGAGATAGGCAAAATACCATTTTCAATAACATTAAATATTGATGAACAAAAGAAAATAGGGGACTACTTTAAAAAGCTCGACCACCTCATCACTTTTCACCAGCGTAAGTACTTTAAATATGAAAAGTATAAAAATAAGTTAATTGATATATAGTATTGGCTTCTATTTTTAGAAATGATATGTTTTAAGTTGAAAATTAACAAATGCTTGGGAACAGCGTAAGTTTGGCGAGATTGTTGAAAAATATGAAGATCCTGTAGAGACTCCGCATGATGGTTATGAAAGATTAGGAATACGAAGTCATGCTAAAGGAACATTCCATTCATTTGTTGAAGCGGGCGAAGAACTTGAGACTGCAAAAATGCATAGAGTTGCTGCAGGAAACTTTATTGTAAATATCACATTCGGATGGGAGCACGCAGTTGCAATAACTGATGAAAATGACGCTGGAAAGCTAGTTTCTCACCGTTTTCCACAGTTTAAGTTCAATGATGGACAGATTCCTGAGTTTTATAGATATGTCATTCGTGATGAAAAATTTAAGCATCACTTGTGGCTATCCTCTCCAGGAGGTGCCGGAAGAAACAGAGTTTTGAAATTATCGGACATGCTTGAATATGAGATGAAGTTTCCTTCGGTGGAGGAGCAGAAGAAAATAGCTACTTATTTTACGGATCTCGGCCACCTCATCACCCTTCATCAGCGTAAGTGTGATGAATTGAAATTGAAACAATTGATTTCTGAAAGTATAATAGTATAGGGCTGGCAGTTAATATAACTATATAATATATTCGTATAAAAGGAGGAAAGTATGGAGATATATCATGGAAGCGGAGAAATTGTTGAATTTTCAGAAATATGAAATTGCAGGTCGGGGAATATTCATAGTTATGATATTGTAGAAGGACCAATGGCAGATGATACGATTTGGAACTTTGTAAATGATTATTTAAATGGTGATATTTCACGAATGGTATTTTGGGAGTATGCTAAGTTTAAATACCCAACCCATCAGATAAGTTTTCACAGTATTCAGGCATTAGAAATTCCTTTATATTATAAGTGATGAGATTTGTGATTATAATTCAAGTTTATACTATAGCAATCCGGATTACATAAAATGCTCGTATGAAGCGGGAATGGTTTTAGAATAAGGTAAAATACAGATAAAAGGGGAAGATAGAAATGGCAGAATTAGAGTCAATGATTGAAACAAAACTGATAGAGCAGTTAATTTATGGTGATTCACAGTGGACATACCGGAAAGATTTAAAGACAGAAGAAGATTTATGGGCAAATTTCAAATACATATTGGAGCAGAACAATAAAGACAGGTTAAACGGAGAAAAGCTTTCAGATGCGGAATTTGAACAGGTAAAGAACCAGTTGCAGTTTTCATCATTTTATAAAGCCGGGGAGTGGCTTGTTGGTGAAAATGGAAAAGTGCAGGTGCATGTTCAGCGGGATACAGAGCGCCTGCATCTGGTAGTGATGAATCACGAGCATATCGCAGGCGGAAGCAGTGTTTATGAGGTTATTAATCAGTATAGTGCGTTAAATACAGATGAAAATAGAAATGCACCGGCAAGGGACAGGCGTTTTGATGTAACATTGCTGATTAACGGACTGCCGATGATACACATTGAATTAAAGAATAAACAGCATCCATACATGGACGGTTTCAGACAGATAAAAAAATATATCAGCGAGGGCAAATTTACAGGAATATTTTCCGCAGTGCAGATGTTTGTCATTAGTAATGGCGTAGATACAAAATATTTTTCAGCGGATACGGAATTAAATGAAAAATTTATAAGCGGCTGGCTGGACAAAGATAACAATCCGGTAACAGATTACATTGATTTTGCAAAAAGCGTTCTTCGCATACCGCAGGCACATGAAATGATTGCAAGATATACCGTATTAGATGAAGATGCCAAAAAGTTAATTCTGCTTCGTCCGTATCAGATTCATGCAATCGAATCCATAAGAGAAGCTTCAAAAACAGGAAAGTCTGGATTTGTATGGCATACAACCGGTTCAGGAAAGACATTGACGTCCTATAAAGCAACCAGAAATCTGCTGATGGATATTCCGGCGATTGACAAAGCAATCTTTCTGATTGATAGAAAAGATTTGGATACACAGACTACAATGGCGTTTCAGGCATATGCCAATAATGATTTAATTGATGTTGATGAAACAAATAATATCAATGATTTAAAGAAAAAGTTAAAATCAGATGACAGACAGGTGATTGTCACAACCATTCAAAAATTGCACAGGCTTGTTACAAAAAGATTAGATGAGAATAGTACGGATTACAGCAAAATTAAAAATTTAAAAATTGCATTTGTAGCAGATGAGTGCCACAGAGCAGTCACACCGGGAACCAAAAGAGAACTGGAACGCTTTTTTGGTAATTCATTGTGGTTTGGATTTACGGGAACACCGCGTTTTGCAGAAAATCCTTATCCGCAAATGGGAGATTTACCGCGTACGACTGAGGAGTTATATGGAAAATGTCTGCATAAATACACAATACAAAATGCAATTCATGACAATGCGGTACTAGGATTTCAGGTAGAACATAACGGTCCGAAAAATATTGAAGACGAAACCGACAGCCGCATTTATGACAATGAGAAACATATGTTAAACGTGTTAGATATCATTTTGAATAAATCGTACCATAAATTAGGGTTTCAAAATGGTAAGGGACAAACATATGAAGCATTGCTGACAACGAGTTCTATCCAGCAGGCACAAAAGTATTATGATTTACTGACACGTGTAAAAAAGGGCGAAACACCGCTTGAAATTGATGAAAAGATAAAACAGATACTCCCGGATTTTCCGAAATTCGCCATTACATATTCGGTGTCGGAAAACGATGAAGGTTCACAGGTTAATCAGCTTAAAATGCAGCAATCATTAAAAGATTACAATGAAATGTTCGGAACAAAATATGAATTATCACAGATTCAGGGGTACAACGCCAACTTAAATAAAAGACTTGCAAGAAAAGCTGCAAAATTTAAGAGCCGGAAAGAACAGTTGGATCTGGTAATTGTTGTAGACCGTCTGCTCACAGGCTTTGATGCACCGTGCCTGTCTACAATTTATATAGACCGTCAGCCTATGGGACCGCATGATTTAATACAGGCATTTTCAAGAACAAACCGCATTTATGATACGCATAAGACCTATGGACAGATTGTTACATTTCAGGCACCGCATCTGTTTAAAGAGTGCGTTGACGAAGCGGTTAAATTATATTCTGCCGGAAGTAGTAAAGAAGTATTAGTGTCTGAATGGGAAGAAATTGAACCCCAATTTAAAAAGGCATTGGCGGCACTTCGTATTGCTGCTGAAAAGCCGGAAGATGTCCCAAAGCTGTCAAAAAAAGAGAAGAAAGACTTTGTAAGGATATTTCAGAATTTCGACAGTTTATTTGCACAATTAAAATCATTTACACGATATGAGGAAAGTAAGCTTAAAGGATATGGAATTACAGAAGAGGAGTATATTGACTACGCCGGACATTATCTGAATGTACTGGAGGAACTCAAACAAGACAAAACAGACAGTGGAGATGACCCGTCAGGGACACAGCCGGTCGATGAAAATTATGAACTTATGGCATACAGCAATACCAAAATTGATTATGAATATATCATTAGTCTGATTCAGAATATCGTAACACCGGAAGATGAATCGGTTGAAATTACACCGGAAGAACGTCAGAAAAAGATCGATGAAGCAAAGCAGTATGTTGAAAAACTGCATAAAGAAAATCCGAAAGTAGCGGCAATTATGTCTGATTTAATTTATGAAATTGAGATGGATGAAAATAAATATAAGGGACAATCCATTTTAAATACGGTTGAAAATATGAAACAGGAGTGCATTGAACAGGTTGTTACAGACTTTTGTGTGGAATGGTATGCAGCAAAGGAAGATGTTATGTATGCGGCAACACATTATAAAAACGGAGAAATTCCAAATGAAAGTGTCATTAAGACAAATGTTAATTATACACAATATAAAGAGCAGAATGAAAAAGCACTGCCTAAATTTAAGTATTATGCGAAGTTGATGGCGGAACTTAAAAAGACATTAGATGAAGAGGTTAAACCGCTTCTTAATCATTAATAGTAAAGTATTGTTTTTATCAGCGTGAGTCCTTTTAAGAAATGGAGGCTGCTTATGTTAAATGATATAGACAAGACAATGCTTTTTTGTGAGTACTACAAACAATGGATAGAGGTATATAAGAGGGGCGCAATCAGGGAAGCCACAATGTCAAAATACTTGATGACACAAAAATGGGTTGAAAAGCTTGCGCCGCAGTTAAAGGTTTCAGAACTTACCAGAACCGTCTACCAGCAGATTTTAAATGATTATGCAAAAGAACATGAAAGGCAGACCACACTGGATTTTCATCATCAGTTAAAAGGGGCGGTTTTGGATGCGGTTGATGAGGGAATGATTGAGCGGGACCCGACCAGAAAGGCAATTATTAAAGGAAAGACACCGGGAGCAAAGAAAATCAAATACCTGAACCAGTTTGAGCTGCATACTTTGATAGCCCATCTTGACATTAAAGAAAAAGCAAACTGGGATTGGTTTATTTTGTTAGTCGCAAAGACGGGGATGCGATTTTCTGAGGCGCTTGCCATTACACCGGCAGATTTTGATTTTGCAAGACAGACCCTTTCCATTAGTAAAACATGGGATTACAAAGGAAATGGCGGATTCCTTCCAACGAAAAACAAATCCTCTGTACGAAAAATTCAGATTGACTGGCAGATTGTTGTGAAATTTTCAGAACTGGTAAAGGGACTGCCGGAGGATAAGCCTATTTTTGCCGGAGAAACAAAGGTGTATAATTCTACTGTAAATGATGTGCTTGCAAGGCATTGTAGGGCATGCGGAATTTCTGAAATATCCATACATGGACTGCGCCACACCCATGCATCATTACTGCTGTTTGCGGGCGTGTCGATTGCCAGTGTTGCAAGAAGGCTGGGACATGCCAGCATGACAACAACGCAAAAGACCTATTTACACATTATTCAGGAACTGGAGAATAAAGATGTAGATTTAGTAATGCGCACATTATCGGGATTGTAATACAACATCTAGGAAAAAGAAAACGAAAAGAACTTACGCTGATTATAAAAGCTCTTGAAAAATCTCCCATTTCATGAAAATACTTCTTGACAAAACCCTCATTCTGTTTTACTATCATATAAAACCTACTAGATTAATATGAAATGTAGGAAATAAGAAATGGAGGTAAGCTTGTGAAAAAGAAATTATTAAGCCTTGGGCTGATTGCCGTATTACTGACAGGGTGTCTGACCGGCTGTGGAAGCAATAAAAACAGTGTACGGATGATCAACGTTTCTTATGACCCTACAAGAGAATTATTTGAAAGTTATAATGAGATATTTGCACAGCATTGGAAAGAACAGACCGGACAGGACGTTGAGGTGATACAGTCCCACGGCGGTTCAGGAAAGCAGGCACTGGAAGTTTCTAACGGTCTGGAAGCTGATGTTGTGACACTGGCATTGGAATATGACATTGACGCAATTGAAAAAGCCGGATTGATAGAAGACGGCTGGGTGAATGAATATGATGACGACAGCGCACCGTACACTTCAACGATTGTATTCCTTGTAAGAAAGGGCAATCCGAAAAACATTCACGACTGGGACGATCTGGTAAAAGACGGTGTGGGTGTGATTACACCGAACCCAAAGACCTCAGGCGGTGCAAGGTGGAATTACCTTGCAGCATGGGGTTATGCGCAGGAACGTTATAACGGCGATGAAGCCCAGATGAAAGAGTTTATCAAAAAGCTGTATCAGAACGTACTGGTGTTAGACTCCGGTGCGAGAGGTGCAACAACCTCATTTGTGGAAAATAATCAGGGCGATGTACTGATTGCATGGGAAAATGAAGCATATCTTTCCATGTTAGACTGCCCGGACGATTATGAAATCATTACACCGGGTATCAGTATTCTGGCACAGCCGTCCGTTGCGGTTGTCGATTCGGTTGTTGATGAGCGCGGGACAAGAGCCGTTGCGGAGGAGTATTTATCATATCTGTATTCCGATGATGCACAGCGCATTGCGGCAGACAATTATTTCCGACCGGTCAATGAAGAAATTTTGCAGGAATACAGCGATGTATTTGATTTGAATATGAAGTTAAAGACGATACATGATTTTGGCGGCTGGGATAGTGTTTCGGCAAAGCATTTTGCCAACGGTGGTATTTTTGATGAGATTTATGAAAAGTAAGCAAATGTGTTTGAGAGTGGAGGAGTCATGAAAAAGAAAAATAAAAGAGTGATTCCGGGTTTCGGAATTTCAATGGGTGTTACGCTTACAATGGTGAGCGTTATCGTGCTGATTCCATTGGCAACACTGGTAATTTATACGGCGCAGATGAGTTTCACGGAAATCATTGCAACAATAACAAGAGGCAGAGTGTTGTCAAGCTTTTATGTCAGCTTTATCACCGCATTTGCGGCATCGGCAATCAATGCCGTTATGGGACTGATACTGGCATGGGTACTTGTCAGATATGAATTTCCCGGCAAACGCATTTTAGACGGAATGATTGAACTGCCCTTTGCACTGCCGACGGCGGTTGCGGGTATTTCTCTTACATATTTAACAACCGACAGCGGCTGGATTGGCAGTTTTTTTGCAAAGTTTGGCATACAGATTGCCTATACCAGACTGGGAATCACCTTTGCACTGATTTTCGTGGGAATCCCGTTTGTGGTGCGTTCTATTCAGCCGGTGCTTGAAAAGTTAGACACGTCTTACGAAGAAGCGGCAAGCGTGCTTGGTGCAAGCCGTACAAGAAGCTTCTGGAAAGTCATTTTCCCGGAGGTTTTACCGTCTTTATGTACGGGCTTCGGACTGGCATTCGGCAGATGTCTCGGCGAATACGGAAGTATCGTGTTTATTGCGGGCAACAAGCCGTACTACACAGAGATTACACCGTTAATTATCATGTCGGAATTACAGGAATTCGATTATCCGAGTGCAACGGCGATTGCACTGGTAATGCTGATAGCGGCATTTCTCATTTTATTTATCAACAACCTGATACAGGCAAGAAATACTAAAATATTAAACGGCAACCGTTAGGAAGCGGAAAGGAAGGAAAAAATGAATCAGAATAAACAGTCTGGTTTTGTAAAGTGGCTGCTGATAACAATCAGTGTTTTGTTTTTATTTGTAATGCTGGTGCTTCCGCTGTTAGTTGTAATAACACAGGCATTTAAAAGCGGGGTATCCGCTTACTTAAAGGCAGTTACGGATAAATATACCGTCCGCGCCTTACTGCTGACACTCGAAGCGACACTCACCGCCGTGGTTGTAAATACCATATTTGGACTTTTTGCGGCATGGACGATTACAAAGTTTAAATTTAAAGGCAAGAAATTACTGACAACGCTCATAGATATTCCGGTTACGGTATCCCCGGTTATCGCAGGTCTGATTTTCATTCTTCTGTTCGGAAGACAGAGTGTTTTATATCCGATACTCAAAGTGTGTCATATCAAAGTCGTATTTGCAGTACCGGGTATTATCCTGGCAACTGTCTTTGTAACATTTCCGTTTATTTCAAGAGAACTGATTCCGGTGCTTGAAACGGAGGGCACAGACGAGGAAGAAGCCGCAGCCCTTATGGGTGCAGGCGCATTTACGATTTTCAGGAAAATTACTCTGCCGCATATCCGCTGGGCACTGCTGTACGGCATTGTCTTATGTACGGCGCGTGCAATGGGCGAGTTCGGTGCGGTATCCGTTTTATCGGGACATTTAAGGGGACTGACCAACACCCTGCCGCTTCATGTGGAAATTTTATTCAATGAGTTCCAGTATGTACCGGCATTTGCCGTGTCATCCATTCTCGTTATTCTGGCAATTATCCTGCTGGTCATGCGCAGTGTGCTGGAACATAAGGGAAAGACTACGAAAAAGCCGTTATAGCGCGGCAGAAAGCAGGAAATTATGTATGTTGAATTAAAAGATATTAATAAAACGTATGCCGGCTATCAGGCTTCCAATCATGTCAGCTTCGGTATTGAACAGGGAAAGCTGATTGCCCTGTTAGGTCCGAGCGGCAGTGGTAAGACAACCATTTTAAGAATGATTGCGGGACTTGAAACACCGGACAGCGGTGAAATCGTCATTGACGGCAAGGTGGTCAACAATATTCCGGCAAGTGAGCGTGGTATCGGCTTTGTATTTCAGAACTACGCGCTGTTCCGCTATATGACGGTATATGACAATATTGCATTCGGTTTAAATGTTAAAAAAGAGAATAAAAAATATATAGATGAAAGAGTTCACGAGCTTTTAAAACTCATCAGCCTAGATGGACTGGAAAAGCGGTATCCAAGCCAGTTATCCGGCGGACAACGACAGCGTGTGGCATTTGCAAGGGCGCTTGCGCCAAACCCACATCTGCTGTTGTTAGACGAACCGTTTGCGGCGATTGATGCCAAGGTCCGTCAGGAACTCAGAAGCTGGTTAAAGGAAATGATTGAAAAACTCGGCATTACCAGTATTTTCGTTACGCATGACCAGGACGAAGCGATTGAAGTTGCCGATGAAATTATTATTACCAACAAGGGACACATTGAGCAGAAGGGAACACCGCTTGAAATTTACCAGAACCCGCAGACGGCATTTGCGGCGTCTTTCTTCGGACAGACTTCACAGATTACCAATTATCAGAGCTTTCACAGCTTCCCGAAAGTGGACAATGTCGATAAAGCCATTATCCGTCCGGAATTTGTCAAAGTATCCAAGAAAAATGAAGTACAGCGTTTCGGTCCTTCGGCTTCGGAAGGTGTTGTGGAGCGCGTGTCTTTCAGAGGTGACAGCTTAGAACTGCTTGTCAATGTAAACGACAATCAGATTATTGCCAAAAGAGGATTGGAAGAAAAAAGTATTGCGGTGGGAGAAAAGGTTGATGTATTCATATATCGGCTGTTTGTAACGGTCGGAGAAAAGGCAATGCTTTTGGAAAACCAGTCACTGGTAGATGATTCAGTATTTATCTAAAAATCAAGATAGAAAAGCCGTGTTGTGCGGCGGAATGGAAGGTGCCATGAAAAAGAAAGAACTCTCAACAGATGTGTTGATTATCGGCGGTGGGACAGCAGGTTGTTTTGCGGCGATGACGCTCGGAAAAGAAAAAAATATCAGCGTTCTGATTGCTGAAAAAGCCAATATTAGGCGGAGCGGCTGTCTGGCGGCAGGTGTCAATGCAATTAATGCGTATATTACGGAAGGCAGAGTGCCTCAGGATTATGTAGACTATGCCAAAAAAGATGCAGACGGCATTGTGCGTGAAGACTTACTGCTTTCAATGTCAGAGCGGTTAAACCATGTAACGGATGTTATGGAAAAAGCCGGACTTGTCATTTTAAAAGATGAAAACGGCAAATACGTTACAAGAGGAAACAGAAATATCAAGATTAACGGGGAAAATATTAAGCCGATTCTTGCAGAAGCGGCATCCGAACAGGAAAATGTAACGGTTTTAAATCACGTCAATATTACAGATTACATTGTGAAAGACAACCGCATTTACGGGGCTTACGGCTTTGATGTTAATGAAGAAATCTTCTATGTGATTCATGCCAAAGCGGTCATCTGCGCAACCGGAGGCGCGGCAGGACTTTACCGTCCAAACAATCCGGGCTTTTCAAGACATAAAATGTGGTACCCGCCGTTTAATACCGGTGCGGGCTACGCAATGGGCATTACGGCAGGCGCTGAGATGACAACCTTTGAAATGCGTTTTATCGCACTGCGCTGTAAAGATACGATTGCACCGACAGGAACGATTGCACAGGGTGTATCCGCAAAGCAGATGAATTCCAACGGCGAAATTTATGAAACAAAATACGGTCTTACAACTTCCCAGCGTGTATACGGAACGGTTATGGAAAACAGAGCCGGACACGGACCATGTTATTTAAAGACCGATGAGATTACAAAAGAGCAGGAACAGGATTTATACAAGGCATACTTAAATATGGCACCGAGCCAGACTTTAAAGTGGCTTGAATCCGGCAAGGGTCCGTCAGAGCAGAATGTGGAAATTGAAGGCACAGAGCCGTATATTGTGGGCGGACATACCGCAAGCGGTTACTGGGTAGACAATAACAGGGAAACAACAATTCACGGACTGTTTGCCGCAGGTGATGTTGCAGGCGGCTGTCCGCAGAAATATGTAACAGGCGCATTAGCCGAGGGCGAAATTGCGGCAGAAGCGGTGCTTGGATTTTTAAAAGATGAAAAGCAGACAGCAGCCAAAGATGCGGACAGTGAAGCAAAGCAGAATGAAAAGCAGGCAGAATACGAGCATTTCTTAAACAATCCGCAGGGACTGCTTACGACCGAACAGCTTGAGGAAACCATGCAGAAAATCATGGACCAGTACGCAGGCGGTATTGCAACAGATTACCGTTATAATGAAAGCCGTTTAGCCCTTGCAAAGGAAAAAATCACATCCCTGCAAAAGCTGGTGGACGGACTTGCGGCAGAAGACATGGACGATCTGCTCCGTATTTACGAAGTCAAAGAACGTCTGGTTGTCTGTCAGGTCGTTATCGCACATCTGCTTGCCAGAAAAGAAACACGCTGGCACAGCTTTGCGGAAAATGCGGATTATCCTGAAAAGAATGCCGATTGGGAAAAATATGTCAATTCCCGCATGAAAGACGGCGAAATAGAAATCATTTTCAGAGAACTGGTGACGGGAGGAAAACACTATGAGCATACGAATTACACAAAATAACTGCGTAGGCTGCGGAAGGTGTATTGAAGCCTGTCCCGGCAACCTGATAAAAAAAGATGCACAGGGAAAGGCAGTCATTAAGCACATTTCCGACTGCTGGGGCTGTACCTCGTGCTTAAAAGAATGTAAGACAGGCGCAATCAGCTTTTATCTGGGAGCAGATATGGGCGGTGCAGGAAGTACGCTGTCTGTCAAGTCCAAAGGGGACATTCGTGAGTGGTGCGTTACATCGCCGGACGGCAGTGTACAGGTTATAGAAGTCAACAAAAAAGACGCAAATAAATATTAAGGAGAGAGAGTATGGGAAATTTATCACATCTTGATGAATTGGAAGCAGAAGCAATTTATATTATCAGAGAAGTGGCAGCGGAATGTGAAAATCCGGTAATGCTGTATTCGATTGGAAAGGACAGTTCGGTTATGCTGCATCTCGCGATGAAGGCATTTTATCCGGAGAAACCGCCATTTCCGTTCTTACATATTGATACAACATGGAAGTTTAAGGAAATGATACAGTTCCGTGACCATATCGCAGAAAAAATGGGTATTGAAATGCTTGTATATACCAATGAAGAAGGTGTAAAGGCAGGCATTAATCCGTTTGACCACGGTTCAGCCTACACAGATATCATGAAGACACAGGCATTAAAGCAGGCATTAAATAAGTATCAGTTTACGGCAGCATTCGGCGGCGGACGTCGTGATGAAGAAAAGTCCCGTGCAAAGGAACGTATCTTCTCATTCAGAAATGCGGCACAGGCATGGGATCCGAAAAACCAGCGTCCGGAAATGTGGAAGCTTTACAACACAAAGATTCACAAGGGCGAAAGTATCCGTGTCTTCCCGATTTCCAACTGGACGGAAAAAGACATCTGGCAGTACATTAAGCGTGAAAACATTGAAATCGTGCCGTTATACTTTGCAAAGGAACGTCCGGTAATTTACCGTGACGGAAACATCATCATGGTAGATGATGACCGCTTAAAGTTAAGAGAAGGCGAAAAGATTGAAAATAAGAAAGTACGTTTCCGTACACTCGGCTGCTATCCGCTGACAGGCGGTGTGGAATCCGATGCGGAAACACTCGACGAAATTATCGAGGAAACATTAAGTGCAGTATCTTCAGAGCGTACCAGCCGTGTGATTGATCACGAGGAAGCAGGCAGCATGGAGAGAAGAAAGAAGGAGGGTTATTTCTAAAATGAAGGGATTATTAAAATTTATTACATGTGGCAGTGTTGATGATGGAAAATCCACCTTAATCGGACACATTTTATATGATTCAAAACTCCTTTATGCAGACCAGGAAAAGGCACTGGAGCTGGATTCCAAGGTCGGAAGCCGTGAGGGTAAAATCGACTACTCTCTGCTGTTAGACGGTCTGATGGCAGAAAGAGAACAGGGTATTACAATCGATGTTGCATACCGTTATTTTACAACAGACAACAGAAGCTTTATCGTTGCCGATACACCGGGACATGAAGAATATACAAGAAACATGGCAGTAGGTGCTTCCTTTGCAGATTTAGCCGTTATCTTAGTCGATGCAAAACAGGGCGTGCTGGTTCAGACAAGACGTCACGCAAGAATCTGTGCATTAATGGGAATCCGTTACTTTGTATTTGCAGTCAATAAAATGGACCTTGTAGGCTATGATGAAAAGGTATTTGCAAAGATTCAGGAACAGATTGCAGAACTGACAAAGGAACTGGATTTACAGAACGTAACGATTATTCCGGTATCTGCAACAGAAGGTGACAATGTTACCGTAAAATCACCGAATATGCCATGGTACAACGGTCAGGCACTCCTTTCGTACTTAGAGCAGGTTGATATTACAGCCGCAGCCAAGGAACAGGGCTTTTATATGCCGGTACAGCGCGTATGCCGTCCAAACCATGAATTCAGAGGCTTCCAGGGACAGATCGAAGCCGGAAGCGTACGTGTGGGCGATGCGATTACAACACTGCCAAGCAACGAGCAGGCACATGTAAAGAGTATCCATGTAGGTGATAAGAATGTAGATGCCGCACAGGAAGGCCAGCCGGTAACGATCCAGTTAGACAGGGAAGTGGACGTATCCAGAGGCTGTGTATTATCCGTAGATTCCGGTATCAAGACAGCCGCAGCCGTTACGGCAACGATTCTGTGGATGGATGATGATGCTCTTGAAAACGGAAAGAACTTCTTTATTAAGCTTGGCACAAAGATGATTCCGGGGCTTGTAACAAAGATTGTTTCATTAATTGATGTCAATACAGGCGAGAAAAAGGAAGTATCTTCCTTACATAAAAATGAAATCGCAGTCTGCGAAATCGCATTTGCGGACAGAATCGTGGCAGATACATTTGCGGCACATAAGACACTCGGTGAACTGATTTTAATTGATCGTGTAACCAATATGACTTCTGCCTGCGGTGTTGTTACTGAACTGCATGCCGATGAAGACGGACTGGAAGAAAAGAAAGTCAATAAAAAGCTTCGTTCAGCTTTAAACGGTCAGAGTGCAGTAACCGTGGAATTCCCGGTTGGAAAGAACGGAATTACACTTGAACTGGCAGAAAAGGTAGAAAAGCAGTTAAGCGCAGAGGGCAGACATACTTATCTGTATGCACCGGAAGCCGATGAACCGGTTGAAACGGTACTGCACCACCTGACAGAAGCCGGTGTCGTTGTACTGCTCGTATTAGATGAAGCTTTTGCAGGAAAGACTTTTGCACGGGACGATAAGACGTATTATAGAAACTGGCAGCCGGAAGGTACGATTACCGTATCCGAAGCGGCAGAATTTGTGAAGAAGGTATCTTCCTATGCGGCGGGTGTATCCGTACATGGAGATTTTATCTAATGCTGCCAGGGGCACAAAGCCTTTCACCCGCCGGAGCTTGCTGTTATTTTTCCATGAAAAAGTAGTTGACACATGGGAGAATATGGATTATACTAAATTCAACTTGAAATCATAGTAAGTAGATAGGAATAAGAGGAATATGAAATTTAACACACAATTGCTGCATGGAAATGCAATTAAGCGGTATCCTGACGGAGCGACACTTCCACCGATTAGTCAGGTCAGTGCTTTTGCATATGAAACAGCACAGGATTTGGAAAAAGTTTTTAATAACAGGGCACCGGGATATGCTTATACAAGAATCAGTAATCCGGTTGTCGATTCCTTTGAAAGAAGAGTCTGTGAACTGGAAGGCGGAAAAGGAGCGGTTGCCTGTTCCTCCGGGATGTCAGCCGTGACACTGGCACTTCTTAATCTTCTGGAAGCAGGCGATGAGATTATTGCAGGCAGCGGACTGTTTGGCGGAACGATTGATTTATTCGGTGATTTAAAGGCATTTGGCATTACAACCCGTTTTGCAAAACAGATTACGGTTGAGGAGATTGCACCGCTTATTACAGATAAGACAAAGGTTGTCTTCGGCGAAGTCATCGGCAATCCGGGACTGGATGTTATCGACTTAAAAGCCGTTTCCGAGTTTGTACACAGCAAGGGCATTCCACTGATTGTGGACAGCACAACGGCGACACCGTATCTGGTACAGCCGATTGCATACGGCGCGGATGTGGTGGTTCATTCATCATCAAAATATATCAATGGCGGTGGCAATGCAATCAGCGGTGTTATTGTTGACAGTGGTAAGTTTTCATGGGACAATAAAAGATATCCGGGATTTGCCGAATATCAGAAGTATGGTCAATTTGCCTACGTTGCAAAGCTGCGTAACGGAATCTGGAGAAATATGGGTGGCTGTTTAGCACCGATGAACGCATTTTTAAATTTTATCGGAATGGACACCTTAGGACTGCGGATGGATAAGATTTGTTCTAATGCCTTAGAACTTGCAAAGGCAGTTGACGGATTAAACGGTGTAACAGCCAATTATCCGGCACTGGAAAACAATCCGTATAAGCCGCTGGTAGAAAGCCAGTTAAACGGTATGGGCGGCGGAATCTTAACTCTGCGTGTCGGCTCGAAAGAAAGAGCGTATCAGTTGATGAACCATTTAAAGTATGCACTCAATGCAACGAATATCGGTGATGCACGAACGTTAGTCATTCATCCGGCTTCTACAATTTATATCCACAATACAGAAGAACAGATGCGGGATGCCGGTGTCTATGCAGATACAATCCGTGTCAGTGTCGGTATTGAAGACGGCAGCGATTTAATAGAAGATTTCACTTCGGCAATTAAGGATTTAGACTAAGAAAGCTTTATATCAGGAGGAAATACAAATGGCAACAGATTATGCAGTGTTAAAAAAGGGCGGATTCATGCGCCAGAAACAAAAAAACAACTTCTCTTTAAGACTTCGTGTAGTCGGAGGAAATCTTACGGCAAAACAGCTGGCAAAGATTGCTGAAGTTTCGGATAAATTCGGTGACGGATACGTACATCTGACATCCAGACAGAGCGTAGAGATTCCGTTTATCAAATTAGACGATATTGACGAAGTAAAAGCAGCATTGGCAGAAGGTGACGTTGAACCGGGCGTATGCGGACCGAGAGTCCGTACCATTACAGCCTGTCAGGGTGCGGCAATCTGTCCAAGCGGCTGTATTGATACATATGCTCTTGCAAAAGAACTGGACGACCGTTACTTTGCAAAGGAACTGCCGCATAAGTTTAAATTTGGTATTACAGGCTGTCAGAACAACTGTCTGAAATCCGAAGAAAACGATGTCGGTATTAAAGGTGGTATTCAGGTACAGTGGAAAGAATCCGACTGTATCCAGTGCGGTGTCTGTGTAAAGGCATGCCGCAGCGGTGCAATTACATTAACAGATGGAAAGATTTCCATTGATGAGAGCAAATGTAACTACTGCGGAAGATGTACCAAGGCCTGTCCAACCAACGCATACGATGAAACACATGGTTATATCGTATCCTTTGGCGGATTATTCGGTAATCACATCAACAAGGGTAACACGGTGATTCCGTTTATTGAAGACCATGATAAGCTGTTAAAAGTCTGTGATGCGGCAATTACATTCTTTGAACAGAATGCACAGGCAGGAGAACGTTTTAAGTTCACAATTGACCGTGTCGGCAAAGAAAAATTTGAAGAAGTAATAAAGGAGGCATATGCAAATGGCTGATTTTCAGATAGATGATACAGTAGATATTACAGATGTTGTCTGCCCGGTAACATTTGTAAAGGCAAAGGTAGCACTCGAAGAATTAGATGACGGACAGATTTTATCCATCCGCATGAATGATGGCGAACCGGTACAGAACGTGCCACGCAGCATCAAAGAAGAAGGACACCAGATTTTAAAGCTGATTGACAATGAAGACGGAACTTATGACTTGATTGTCAAGAAAGTTGAAGACGAATAAAAAATACGAAAAGGAAGGTATGGCAATGGCAGAACGAATTCATGCTGGGGATTTTGACAGCAAGGTTTTGGCAGACGGAACATTTGCTCTTGTAGATTTTTACTCTGACAGCTGTGTTCCATGTAAAAGAATGTCACCGGTGCTGGCAGAGTTAGAAGAAAGCTATGCCGGTAAGTTATATGTCGGTAAAGTCAATATCGCATATGAACCGGAACTCGTTGAAAAATACGAAGTGTCATCGGCACCGACATTGGTCTTTTTTAAAGACGGAAAAGAAATACAGCGTCTGACAGGTGTACAGAAAAAAGCAGATTTAGAGAAATTCATTTCAGAAAATGTTTAAGGAGGATTTAAAGAATGAAGATTACAGTAGCAGGCGTAGTAAAGGAAGTAAAGGACAATATCACGATTTCCGAACTGATTGCACAGGAAAATGTAGAAACACCGGAATACGTAACCGTTTCAGTAAATGATGAATTTGCAAAGAGCGCAGATTTTGAAACACAGCAGTTAAAAGACGGTGACAACGTAGAATTCTTATATTTCATGGGAGGTGGACAGTAGTGGCTTTTACAAACGACCAGTTAGAGCGCTACTCCCGTCACATCATTTTAAAGGAAGTTGGCGCTAAGGGACAGAAAAAATTATTAAATGCAAAGGTATTAATTATCGGTGCAGGCGGACTCGGTGCTCCGGCAGCATTATATCTGGCAGCAGCCGGAGTCGGAACAATCGGTATCGTAGATGCGGACGAAGTGGATTTATCAAATTTACAGCGTCAGGTTATTCATACAACAGCAGATATCGGCAAGGCAAAGGTACAGTCTGCAAAGGAAACCATGAACGCAATCAACCCGGATGTAACAGTCAATACATATCGTACATTTGTTACATCTGAAAATGTTATGGACTTAATTAAGGATTATGACTTTATCATTGACGGTACAGACAATTTCCCGGCGAAGTTCTTAATTAACGATGCCTGTGTAATGGCAAAGAAACCATTCTCCCATGCAGGTATTATCCGTTTCAAGGGTCAGTTAATGACCTATGTACCGGGAGAGGGACCGTGCTACCGTTGTGTATTTAAAGATCCACCACCAAAGGATGCTGTACCGACCTGTAAGCAGGCCGGTGTCATCGGTGCAATGGGCGGTGTAATCGGCAGTCTTCAGGCAATGGAAGCTGTAAAGTACATCTTAGGTGTCGGTGATTTACTCACAGGTTATTTATTAACTTATGATGCATTAAAAATGGAATTCCGTAAGATTAAGCTGCCTTCAGATACATCAGGCTGTGCAGTATGCGGCGACCATCCGACTATTACGGAATTAATCGATTACGAACAGGCAGAATGTGACGGCAAGTAGAATAAGCCGAATATAAGACAGGGAAGGAAAACAGATATGGTAAAACTTTCACAAACAGATTATGAAAAAATGGTGGCACACGCAGAGTCAGAACTGCCAGATGAAGCATGCGGTCTGATTGCAGGAAGAATTGACGGCGATGACAAGATTATTGAAAAAGTCTATCTGCTGACCAATATTGACCATTCCAATGAGCATTTTTCACTGGACCCGAAAGAACAGTTAGCAGCCGTAAAGGATATGCGTGCAAATGGATTGAAACCGCTTGGCAACTGGCACTCTCATCCGGAATCACCGTCCAGACCGTCCGAGGAAGATAAGCGTCTGGCATATGACAGCAGTGCAAGTTATCTGATTTTATCCCTGATGGACAGAGAAAATCCGGTACTCAACTCATTCCATATTGAAGGCGATGTTTCGGAAAAAGAGGAATTTTATGTGGGATAGTCTGATTATCGGCAGCGGACCGGCAGGACTTGGCGCGGCAATCTACGGAAAGCGCGCCGGTCTTTCGGTGCTGGTTGTCGAAAAAGAATACATGGGAACCGGTCAGATTGCAGAAAGCGGTCAGGTAGATAATTACCTCGGACTGGTCGGCAAAAGCGGCTATGACTTAGGTGAAATCTTTTTAGAAGATGCCCAAAAATTAGGCGTTGAATTTTACGAAGGTGAAGCCGTTGCTTTTGAAAAAAAGGAAAACAGCTGGAGCGTTTCATTTGAGAACGGCGAAGTCATTAAAGCCAAAACAGTCATTTACGGAGCAGGTGCAAAACACCGTCCGTTAGGTCTGCCGGAAGAAGCAGATTACGCAGGAAAAGGAATCTCTTACTGTGCAATTTGTGACGGCGCTTTTTATAAGGGCAAAACGGCAGTTGTTGTCGGCGGCGGCGATACCGCATTAGACGATGCACTGTATCTGTCCGATATCTGTACACGGGTTTATCTGGTTCACAGACGGGACGAATTCCGCGGTTCTGCAAGAACCTTACAGAAAATCCGTGAAAAGGAAAATATCACGGCGATTACCAATGCAGTGATTACTGCGGTTTCCGGAGAGAAGAAAGTGGAAGAAGTGACGTTAAATAACGGCACAAAGTTAAAGACCGATGGTGTTTTTGTGGCAGTTGGCATGATTCCGCACACGGAGCATTTAAAAGACTTCCTAGAGCTGGATACACAGGGCTATGTAGTCGCAGATGAAACCGGAAAGACCTCACAGGACGGCTTTTTTGTGGCAGGTGATGTGCGCACGAAGCATTTACGTCAGGTTATAACAGCTGTTGCAGACGGCGCCAATGCCGCAGTATCGGCTTCGGAATATATCCGTCAGTTATAACTTATAACAGTTTTACAGGGAAATAAATAGTATTAAATAAGCACCTTTCCGGGTCGTCAGACAGAAAATTTAAACATCTGCCAGCCCGGAGTGGTGCTTTTTATTAAGATGACAGGTTCTTGTTTTTTCATGTTCCTTTCATTATAATAGATTTTATGATGTCAGTGCGAAGCACGGAACAACCCGTAGACTGCATGACTGGGGCATTTGCCGCAACATCATTAAAAATAGAAAGATAAAGCAGTGTTTGGCACTGCGGAAAAGAGGAACGATTGATTCAGCGTGTACCACATTATTATAAAGCATTTCACTGTATAGCCTCAGACTGCCGGGACAACTGCTGTGTTGGCGGCTGGGAGATTGATATTGACGAGGAAACAGCACAGTATTACCTTTCCATGGAAGGTGAATTTGGCGACCGGTTAAGAAACAGCATTACCCGCACCGATGAATACTGTTTCCGTTTAAAGGACGGCAAATGTCCTTTTCTGGACAGCAAAGGCCTGTGTGAGATTTATCAGGTGCTTGGTGAAGATAAAATGGGTGTTGTCTGTACCCAGTTTCCGCGCTATACGGAATATTACGGCGCGGTAAAAGAAACCGGCATCGGACTTGCCTGTGAAGAAGCCGCAAGAATTATCTGTCAGGATAAGGATGCATTTACATTTAACGAGGAAACGATTTCGGAAGAAGAAGTTTCCGATGCGGAATTTGATGCACCACTGGCAAAGCAGCTTTTTTCCGTGCGCAGTCAGATATTTGAAATGCTCACCGATACTAAAATGTCATTGGAAGATAAGCTGATACTTTTATTAGAAGTCTGTCATCAGTTGCAGGAAGCGGTCAATGTCAATGATACCGCCGCCTGCGACCGGATTGCGCAAAGCAGTTATACGGAGTGGGGAAAATTTGCAGATACACAAAAACAGAGCTTGCAGACCTCAAAGAACGATAGTGCCGGTGCAGACCGTCAGGACGGACTGGAACGCATTTTGTGTGCGTATGATGCGCTGGAAGTTTTAAATGAGGACTGGAACCGGCAGAAGGAAGCGCTGTTTTCGGTCCTGCACGGAGAAGAGTTTTCAGCGCAGGCATACAAGGACAGCTTTGTGCGTTTCAAAAGGTCAGTGCAGGAGCGTGAGCGGGAATATATTAACCTGACGGCATATTTTGTATTCCGTTATTTTATGAAAGCCGCATACGACCATGACGTATACGGCAAAGCGCAGCTGATTACAGCCAATTACTTAGTATTACAGGAAATGGATTTTCTGCGCTGGATTCAGAATGGTGAAAAGTACGGATTTGAAGACCGTATGGAACTCATTCACATTTTTTCAAGAGAAGTTGAGTATTCAGAGGAAAATCTTGAAGACCTTGCGGAAGAATTTTTATTTGACGATATTTTTGAAAAAGAACAGCTTTGTGCGATATTAAAGGGTTGACAAATGAAGCTGACAGCGTATAATTAATTTCAATAGAATTGAATAGGTGAGAAACCGTTGAAGTGGAGATAACAGCAGAAGATGCGCTTACAGAGAGCCGAGAGTGCTGAGAACCGGCAGTATGCAGTCTGTTAAATGGACCACGGAGGGTATGGTCAAAGAGATAGCATTTATCTTTAGTATTCCATAACGTAAGGCATACGTTACATGCCGGGAATATGATAGTATTCCATAGAGTTGTGTGACCGGCGGCAGAGCCGGATGCAAAGCAAGGTGGCACCGCGGTAAGAAGAACCGTCCTTGAATGAACGATGTAATTTTGTTCATTCAGGGACTTTTTTTATGTAATAGGAAATTCCGATAGAATTCCCTATTACACAAAAGGCACTACGTGCCGATGATGCACACTCGCGCGAAGATGTAGTTTGTCGCAAACGACCGCGCTCGGCGCGAGAATGTGCAAAGCACATTCTTATTTATAAAAGAAAAGGGGTAAAAACAATGATTAAAGAAGCGATTGCACAGTTAGTAAAAAGAAACGATTTAACAGCAGAAACAATGGGTGAAGTCATGGAAGAAATCATGACCAATCAGGCAACGGATGCCCAGAAAGCATCTTTTCTTACGGCATTAGCCATGAAGGGAGAAACAATTGATGAAATCACGGCGGCAGCAAAGGTCATGCGCGCACATTGTGAACGCTTTTTAAATGATATGGATGTACTTGAAATTGTAGGAACAGGCGGGGACGGCTCAAACACCTTTAACATTTCCACATTGTCATCATTTGTGGCTTCGGCTGCGGGAATCCCGGTTGCAAAGCACGGCAACAGAGCGGCTTCCAGTAAATGTGGTACAGCAGACTGCCTTGAAGCGCTCGGCGTCAAAATTGATATTGCGCCGGCGCAGAGTGCGCAGGTTTTAAAAGAAATCAATATGTGTTTCTTATTTGCACAGAAATACCACACAGCCATGCGTTTTGTCGGCGGCGTCAGAAAGGAAATGGGAATCCGTACCTTATTCAATGTGTTAGGACCACTTGCAAACCCGGCTGGCGCAACCATGCAGTTATTGGGGGTATACAGCGCTGAACTGGTAGAACCGCTGGCACACGTTTTACATAACCTTGGTGTAAAACGTGCCATGGTTGTTTACGGAACTGACAGCATTGACGAAATTTCTTTAAGCGCTCCGACAAAGGTCTGTGAGTTTAAGGGGGATACCTTTAAAAGCTATGAAATCACACCGGAGCAGTTTGGTTTAAAGCGTTGTAATAAAGAAGAACTGGTTGGTGGAACACCACAGGAAAATGCGCAGATTGCAAGAGATATTTTAGCCGGAAAGCAGGGGGCAAAGATGGATGCCGTTCTTTTAAATGCCGGTGCGGCAATCTATATTGCATCAGATGACCTTACAATGCAGGAGGCAGTTGATAAGGCAAGAGAATTGATTATGAGCGGTAAAGCGGCAAAACAACTGAAACTGCTTATTGAAAAAACAAACTAATTATGCTATAATTTCCTCATAGGGGTGAATTGGGGAATATACAATAACAAAGAGTACATAATCGTGCCGGATAGATGTATGAACCGTGGAATTTCACTTTCTGCGGTTCTTTTTTTATTTTATACTGCCTCAATGATATACACCGAATAAGGATAAAACGAGGTATGGCTTATGAGAAAAAGTAGTTTGAAAAAGTTTCTGATTATCACGTATGCAGCAATTGCATTGATTGTTGCGGCAGTTGTGTCGGGTGTGGCGATTTATTATATCCGTTCCTCGACCGATATGGCATACAGCAATTATGAAGATGCAATGAATCAGGGCTACAATACGGAAATCAAATCTGAGGTACAGTCTTCTATCGCGGTGATGGAATATTATTACAACCGTTTTAAAGCTGGTGAACTTACAGAAGAACAGGCAAAGACAGAAGCAAAGGAAGCAGTCCGTAAAATGCGTTACAGAGATGACAACAGCGGATATATGTGGATTGATGCAAGCGATTACAGTCTTGTCATGCACCCGATTCTGCCACAGAATGAAGGGCAGAACCGTTATACCTTGCAGGATCAGAACGGTGTCATGATTATTCAGGAGATTATGAAGACAGCCAATAACGGTGGCGGATATAATCAGTTTTATTTTACAAAAGCAGATGGTGTGACAGTTGCCTTAAAAGTGGCTTATTCACAAAAATTTGAGCCGTGGGGCTGGGTTGTAACAACAGGCAATTATGTCGATGATATGGAAGCTGAAATGTCAGAAGTAAAGGGACAGATTCGTGATAATTTTTCATCAATGGTTATGATGATTGTGGCTGTTGCAGTGATCCTTTTAATTGTTGCAATTATTCTTTCTTATATTGAAAGTGAAAATATTATTGTGAAGCCGTTAAAGCAGATTCAGCAGATGGCGGCGCGAATTGCAGACGGCGACATTACGCAGGATGCTTCGGTAAAGATTATGAATGATATCGGTCAGACTGCCGTTTCCTTAAATACGGCACAGGGCAATATTAAAGAACTTGTAGCCAATATTTCAGGCGTATCGAAAGAAATCAGTACGGCACTTGACAGCTTCAGGGAAGCCTTTACACGGATGTCTGTATCTATCAGCGACGTATCAACGGCAGTAGATGATATTACGCAGAATGTAACTTCACAGGCAGAGTATACAAGAGCTGCCACAGAAGATGTTGAAGCTATCGGCAATGGCATTGTGCAGACAGAAAAAGAAGTAGAACATTTAGACAGTAATGCACAGGATATGCAGACGTTAAATGATACTTCAACAAAGACATTAGATGAACTTGTCGGTATCAGTGAAGTGACAAGAACACAGATTCTGGATATGTATGATCAGGCGGCAAAGACAAATGAATCTGCACAGAAGATTAAAGATGCTGCAAATCTGATTAATGATATTGCAGACCAGACGGATTTACTTGCATTAAATGCTTCAATTGAAGCGGCAAGAGCTGGAGAAGCAGGAAAGGGATTTGCGGTTGTTGCAGAACAGATTGCCAACCTTGCAAAACAGTCTGCTGAAAATGTCGTGGAAATTGACCACGTTGTAGAAGAACTTTTGGTAAACTCCAATCAGTTTATTCATGTCATGGAAGGCATGCAGACCGATGTTCATCAGCAGTTTGAATATATTCATGCGGCACAGAACGATTTCAACGCATTAAGCAGCAGCCTGAAAGCCTGTGTCAGCTCGGTCGGCGCAATTGATAACATGATTGCCAGCATTGAAATCCAGCGCCAGAATATCACAGATGCTTTAACGAAGCTCAATGGATTTGCACAGGGCAATGCAGCATCTACAGAAGAAACTTCTGCGATGGCGGAAGAACTGGCAGATATGGTTCATAGTTCAACAGAAACAATTCAGAATCTGAATGTACATGTTCAGAATCTGATAGAAAATGTTTCAAAATTTAAAATTCAGTAAATGATGTAAAACACCCACAGCTAAAAGTAAATGCCTGTGGGTGTTTTTTGCGCAGCGGGTAAAATTTCAGCGTGAAATTCCATGCTGAAATATACAGATATTTTAATTAAAAGAAAGTAAAAAGGGGTCGTATATTATATTCAATATATAACTTCGCTAAAGTCAGGTTTAACGAAGTTATATAGTTAACTTTCAAGTAAGTGGAGTTTTTATATTGTAAATCGTTTGAAAGCCGCATAAATACGGGATTTGTACGATTACGGCACATAATTACTTATTGTACACAATTTTAATATATAATATAAAATTTTATATAAATTCTTATATTATATATTAAAATTGTGTCAAAATGTGTCAACTTTATTCAGAAACATATTCAAGCTTTTTAATTTCATTTCGTAGCTGCTCATTATTAATATGCGTATATGTTTCAAGTGTAACTCCGATATCTGCGTGTCCCATTATTGTTTGTACGGCTTTAATATTCATTCCTGAATTAATCATTTTTGTACAGGCTGTATGACGAAGAACATGTGGAGTGACGTGTGGTAAAAATTCTTGTGCTATTTTACCCAAGGAATATGTGCGACAATTTTATTAATTACTTCTTGATTAGTTACAACAGCTTTCACAATCTCAAAAGAAATCATACTAATGGCAGATATAGACATAGCACCCACTTTCTTAGCACCTTCCTTAGTTGCTTCCCAAATAGATTTCTCACGAATATTGTTTAGAAAATTATATCCTTCCCAAGTGATATCATCTATATAACCGTTGATCATATATCTTTGACTATCAGTTGAAACATCAACAATACGAATATATCTTGCTTCATAAAGCTTTTCTATTGTATATTGTACATCTTCTTTGGAATAAGAAGATAAGGCATTTGCAACATTGTTAATGGTTAATCTCTTATGTGTCATAGCAACCGGATTATCAGTATATTCAAGCGTATCTTCGAGATATAATAACACATCTCTTATACAATCGTAATTTAAAGTCATAAAATATCTCCTTTCAGAAAGCAGGTGAAAATATGTTAAATTTTATTGAACAGCAAATGATTCAACATGAAAAAGAATCGTATATTGCTGACCATATTATAAAGCGCTTATTATGTGAAAACTGTACTCAACAAGAATATAGAAATATTCTTAAAGCTATTGAAGAACGAATTCTTGATAAAAGTAGTTATGATAAATTAGAGTCAGAATAATAATTTTTTATTCTTATGATAACGATTTAAAACAAAAAGAGCAGATCTGATTTTTAAAGAGGCCATAGCATCAGGTGCTAAGATTATTATTATAAGCGATATGTATTGGCCTTCTAATATTCTAAAAGAAATGTTGCTTAACTGTGGTTATAGCATATCTGATGATATCGCTGTATTTTCTTCAGGAGAAGAAGGAGTATCTAAGCACACTGGTGAACTTTATAAGTTAGTTAGAGATAAATTAAAAATACCTAATAATAAGAGCTGGCTCCATTTTGGTGATAATCAACATTCAGATATTGATAAAGCGAAAGAAAATAACATTAACACTAGTTTAGCTGATTGGTCTTGTAATGATTATAGTAATATTGACCATTGGCTAACTAAAGATGTGGTGGGTGTGTCAATTTGCAAGTTTTTAGAGCTACCGCAGGCTAAGGATTTTTATAATTCTGATTCGCCTTTAGAGTCTATAGGATTTAAGTATTTTGGACCGCTATTATTGGGGTATATATCCTGGTTTGTTAAATTAGCAAAAGATAAGAGTATAGAAAAACTAATTTTTCTAGCTAGAGATGCCCATCTTATTCAAAAATTATATAAGAAATATTTTCAGAACTCTTATCCATTTAAACAAGAATATATGTATGTTTCTAGAGCTACCGCTTATAAAATAGGCATCACTGATTGGCCTATGCACCGTATTTGGAGTTTCTTTGGAGGGAAAAATAAGAAAAGTATAGCCAAGATATTATCCTTATTTAATTTAAAAGAGGAGTCTTATTTATCTGAATTAAAAGAAGTGGGTTTTCCCTCATCATCATATATTCCAAATGATGATGAATTAGTTTTATCAACACAAACTGTAACATCGGATAAAATACCCGAACCAGTCATTGATGGTAATAATAAAATCTATACGATTTCAAAAGAATTAAATGTAAATGAGTATAATGGTGGAGCTATTGGTGTAGAATTTGGTTTACAAATTAAAAATAAACATCAAGATGATACAATTGAACCAACAATTAATGTTTATGTAGATAATGAAAAAAATCATATGTCAACTGTTGATAATATGAAACCAGTTATTGTTACAACTGCCCCAATGTACAATATCGTTTTAAAAAAGAAAACTGAAACAATAAAACTTGCTGAATATGATTTTGATAGTGATCATACAGGTTATTATGATAATCCTTTATTAAAAGGAAAAGATAAAGATATTAAAGGATACAAAATTAATTA